>Ga0302324_100000286_pt1 | contig 135685 bp, 120 predicted proteins | sample Palsa_T0_1_FD_201949 | JGI IMG/M metagenome (GOLD analysis project Ga0302324, IMG submission 201949) | Peat permafrost microbial communities from Stordalen Mire near Abisko, Sweden - Palsa_T0_1 | ecosystem: Environmental > Terrestrial > Soil > Palsa > Peat permafrost | place: Sweden: Abisko... | reverse complement strand
CGGGCGGCCGTCGAGAACACCATATCTTGATAGGCACGCATGAACATCGTGAACTCGATCGAACGGCTCGGCTCCGTGGTTGGCGTTTGCACTGGTGTAGGTTCGTTTAGACCCATAACACGGCAGGGGACAAAAAGTTGCAGGCTGCTTTGCGCAGCGCGGTCTAGGACATACCATAGGCATTGCATTGCGGACTGGCAAAGATTTGACCCTGAGATCGCTCATGCGACCTTCGCACCCCGGCGCGCATCATCTTGCCGCGCCTTGATTCGCGCGTCGCCCTCCTGGGCGCCGCGCTCGTGGTGCTGCTCGCTCTGCCTGCCGTTGCGGGTTTCGTCGGCCCGGCATGGGAGCTGTCCCAATGGGCCGGCCTTGCGGCGGCGATTGCCTGCATCGCCCTGTGCGGCGCGCCCCTGCGGCCGCGGGATGCGCACCCCCCGACCCTCGTATCCCTGCGCCTGCACACCGCAATCGGCTGGGCGGCGCTCATCCTGGCGGCGCTGCATATCGGCGGGCTGCTGCTCTCCGACCGCACCGTCATCGAGTATCTCAAGCCCACCGCCCCGTTCTATCAGTTCGCAGGCATCGCGGCCGCGCTCCTGCTCGTCTCCCTCGTGCTGCTCTCCCACGGGCCGCTGCGCCGCCGTCTCTGGAAGAGTCATCGAGGCTTTCAAGCCTCGCACGTCATCCTTGCCTGCGCACTGGCGGCGCTCGTCGCCGTGCACGTCGTCGTCACGGCGCGCTACGTCGGCGGCCGCGGGCGACGTGCGCTCTACGTCGCGGTCACGATCGGCGCCCTCCTCATGCTGTTGCGGGCACGGCGTCCGCCGCCAAGTGCGCGGCAGACGCCGGTGCAGCGGGTGTTCGGACGGCATTCGGGTCTCATCGTGAGCGCCGTGGCGATCAGCGCGGCGGCGCTCGCGGCACTTCTGCCGGCCTCGGTCGATGCCGAGCTGCGCGAGCCCCTGATCCCCCGCTCGGGCCGGCTGGAGCTCGATTTCCCCCACGACAAACACGGTGCGGTCAATTGCCTCACCTGCCATCACAACTACGCCGACGGCACGGGGGCGGCCTTGTGCGTCGAGTGCCATCGCAGCCGGCGGGCGGACCTTCGATCAGGAGCCGAGGCTCGATTTCATGGATTTTGCTTCGAGTGCCATCGGCATCCGAGCGCCTCTCTCAAGGAACACGGGCCTGTGGCGGGCTGCCACATCTGCCATCGGGGCAGCGGCTAGCGATAGCGGCCGAGGAGCTTTTCGAGGGCGGCGCTGCCGGGCGAGAGCTTTTCGTAAGGAATGCGGTTCAAGGGGACCGAGCTCGTTTTATTGAGGTTGTGAAATTCGTGGCTCACGTCCTCGTTGATGTGGATCAGCCCGGTGACGTATTCGTTCTGCTTCAGCTTCTGTTCGATGAAGCCGTAAGCCGCGCTCCGGTCCGTCGGATCGTAGCTCGCGCCGAGCTTGTGCAGCACCACGCGGCTGCCGTCGTGAAGCTGTACGGGCAGCGCCTCGCCTTCCGGATAATCGACCGAGATCTCCTCGGCCGGGGGCACGTAATCGGCCTCGATGGCGGCGTGGTAATGCTCGCGGGTGAAGGTATAGCTCTTGGTCGACCCCTCGTGGTCGTTGAACGTCACGCAGGGCGAGAGCACGTCGATGAGCGCAAAGCCCCGGTGCCGCATGCCCGCCTGGATCAACGGCACGAGCTGCGCCTTGTCGCCGGAAAAGCCGCGCGCCACGAAGGTCGCGCCCAAGGAGAGCGCGAGCAGCACGGGATCGATGGGCGGACTCTGATTGACCTCGCCCTTCTTGGCTTTCGTGCCGATGTCCGCGGAGGCGGAGAACTGGCCCTTGGTGAGCCCGTAGACACCGTTGTTCTCGATCAGATACAGCATGTTCACATTGCGCCGGATCGCATGCACCAGCTGGCCGAGACCGATCGACAGCGAGTCGCCATCCCCGGACACCCCGATATAGGTGAGCTCTCGATTGGCGGCGCTCGCGCCGCTTGCGATCGAGGGCATGCGCCCGTGCACCGAGTTGAATCCATGGGATCCGCTCACGAAATACGCCGTGGTCTTCGAGGAGCAGCCGATGCCGGACAGCTTCACGAGCTGTTCGGGTCGCATATCGAGTCCCCAACAGGCCTCGATGATGGCGGCGGTGACCGAATCGTGTCCGCATCCGGCGCAGAGCGTCGACATGCTGCCTTCGTACTGGCGGCGCGTCATGCCGAGCGCGTTGGTCGGCAGAGAAGGATGGGCGACTTTGGGCTTGTTGATGAATGACATGATTTCTCTTTAGCGAGATTGCTTGCCGGTGATCGCGGTGAGCCGCGGCGCATCCGGAAGAGTCGCACGGATACCGTCGACGATGGGTTCGCAGGACATCGGAAAGCCGCTGTAGGAAAGGATCGACTTGAGCTTCGATTTATCCACGGCGGTTTCGAGCGTGAGCAGCGAGCGCAGCTGCGCATCGCGGTTTTGCTCGACCACGAATATCGTCGCGTGCAAGCTCAAGAAGCTCTCGACCTCGTGACCGAAGGGGAATGCCTTGATACGCATGTAGTCCACGGCGATCTTCTGGCGGGCGAGCACATCGATGGCCTCGCGCACCGCCCCGTCGCAGCTGCCGACGCTCACGATGCCGATTTTGCCGTCGCCCTTGCCGAGGATTTCCGGCTTCGGCACGTAGCGCGCGGCGGTCGAGAATTTGCGCTTCAGCCGATCGAGCACCACCTGGTACTCGGCAGAGTCCTCCGTGTAGGCCCCATACTGATTGTGTCCCGAGCCGCGCGTGAAGTAGGCGCCCTTCGGGCTGACGCCGGGCAAGGTGCGGTACGGAATCGCGTCATCGTCGCGATCCACGTAGCGATAGAACTTATCAAGGCTCGCGAGCTCCTCCGCGGAGAGCATCTTGCCGCGGTCGGGCCGGTAGGCATCGTCCCACTTCAGGTCCTTGCACATCCAATCGTTCATGCCGATGTCCAGATCCGACATGACGAACACCGGTGTCTGCAGGCGCTCGGCCAAGTCGAACGCCTTCACCGCCATGTAGAAGCATTCCTCGGGATTCGCCGGGAACAAGAGCACGTGGCGGGTATCGCCGTGCGAGGCATAGGCGCACAGCATGATGTCGCCCTGTTGAGTGCGCGTCGGCATGCCGGTCGAGGGTCCGACCCGTTGCACGTCGAAAATCACGCAGGGAACCTCGGCATAGTAAGCGAGCCCCAGGAATTCGTTCATGAGCGAGATACCGGGGCCGCTCGTGGGGGTGAAGGCGCGCGCACCGTTCCAGCTCGCGCCCAAGACCATGCCGATGGCCGCCAGCTCGTCCTCGGCCTGGATCACCGCAAAGTTATGCTCGCCGGTGGCGGGATCGACCCGATAGCGCTCGCAGAAACCCTTGAAGGCATCCATGAGGGAGGTCGATGGCGTGATGGGATACCACGCGCCGACGGTGGCGCCCGCATAGACGCAGCCCAAGCCCGCGGCCGTGTTGCCGTCGATCATGATGTGGCCGCGCGTCTTGTCCATGCGCTCGACCCGCAGCGCCAGCGGACACTGCAGGTGCTCCTTGGCATAGTCGTAGCCGAGCCGCAGCGCCCGCGTGTTCGACTCGAGCAGCTTCGGCTTCCTGCCGTAGCTCTCGCTCATCAAGCCGTTGATCGCCTCGAGATCGATGTCCAGCAGAGCCGCCATCACGCCCGCATAGGCGATGTTCTTGAGAAGGATGCGATTGCGCACTCCGTCGAAGTTCTCGTTGACGAGCTGCGCGAGCGGCACGCCGATGACGGTGATGTCGCCGCGCTGCAACAGCGAGCTGCGCGGCCAGGTTGCGTCATAGATCAGATAGCCGCCGGAAGCCAACTCCCGCACGTCCTTCGAATAAGTCTCCGCATTCATTGCCACCATGATGTCGACGCGCCCGGCGCGGGCGGCATAGCCGTCTCGCGTCACGCGAATCTCGTACCAGGTCGGCAGTCCCTGAATGTTCGAGGGAAAGTAATTCTTGCCGGTGACCGGCACCCCCATGCGGAATATGGCCTTCATGATCAGCGAGTTCGCACTCGCCGATCCGGTGCCGTTCACGTTGGCAAATTTGATCACGAAGTCGTTCACGCGATCGGGCGCGCTGACTAGGTTCGGCATGTCACGCTCTCATCCTCGGCATGGGGAATCTTGATGGTGGACTTCTGCATGTCCCACGCCGCGGTGGGACAGCGCTCGGCACACAGGCCGCAATGCACGCACACATCCTCGTCTTTCACCATGACCCGCCCGGTCTGCGGCAGCGCGCTCGATACATACAGCGCCTGCTCGGGATTGGTTGCCGGCGCCTTCAGGCGCGAGCGCAGCTGCGACTCGCTGCCGTTCGGCGCGATGGTGAGGCAGTCGACGGGACAGATGTCGATGCACGCATCGCATTCGATGCAAAGCTTCGCGGCGAACACGGTCTGCACGTCGCAGTTCAAGCAGCGCTGCACCTCGAGAGCGGCCTGCTCGGCGGTGAAGCCGAGCTCGACCTCGATGTTGACCTTCTTGAAGCGCTCGATCAGCCCGACGTGGGGCACGAGGCGCCGCTCCGCGCCGTTGTATTCGTTCTTGTAGGACCATTCGTGCATGCCCATCTTGCGGCTGCTCAAGCTCATACCCCGGGGCATGCGCTCGGTCACGGGCTCGTCGCAGCAATACTTGTGGATCGAGATCGCGGCCTGATGACCGTGCTCGACCGACCATATGATGTTCTTCGGCCCGAAGGCTGCGTCGCCGCCGAAGAACACGCCCTCGCGGGTCGATTGAAAAGTGATCTTGTCGACCTTGGGCACGTCCCACTTGTCGAACTCGAGGCCGATGTCGCGCTCGATCCAGGGAAAGGCATTCTCCTGGCCGATCGCGAGGATCACATCGTCGCAGGGAAAGAATTCCTCCTCCACCACGCGGGTCGACTTGATGTCGCCGTTCTCCATTTCGTACTCGAGGCGCTCGAACATCATGCCCTTGAGCACGCCATCCTCGACCACGAAGTGCTTCGGCGCGCGATTGATGATGATCTGCACGTTCTCGTGCTCGGCATCCTCCAGCTCCCACTCGGAAGCCTTGAAGAACTGGCGCGGCTTGCGGGCCATCACCTTCACCTCCTGCGCGCCGAGACGGAGCGAGGTGCGGCAGCAATCCATGGCGGTGTTGCCGACGCCGATGATGAGTACGCGCTCGCCGATCTTGTCGATGTGCTGAAAGGCCACCGACTCGAGCCACGCAATGCCGATGTGAACGCGATTGCTGTCGTGCCGCCCCGGGAGCACCAGCTCCTTGCCTTTGGGCGCACCGGTGCCCACGAACACGGCGTCGAACTCCTCGGAGTCGAGCAGCCGGCGCATGCTCTCGATGGGAGCTTTCAGCCTCAAGTCGGCGCCCATATCGACGATGTAGCCGATTTCCTCATTGAGCACGTTCGCGGGCAAGCGGAACGCCGGGATGTTGGTGCGCATCAAACCGCCGGGCACGGCGAATTGCTCGAAAATCGTGACCTCGTAGCCGAGCGGCAGCAGATCGTTCGCGACCGTGAGGGATGCCGGACCCGCGCCGATGCAGGCAATGCGCTTGCCGTTTTTCTGTTGCGGCGCACGAGGCAAGAGAGCTGCGACGTCGTCGCGGTTGTCGGCGGCCACCCGTTTCAGGCGGCAAATGGCGACTGGCTTGCTCTCGATGCGGCCGCGACGGCACGCCGGCTCGCAAGGCCGATCGCACACCCGGCCAAGAATGCCGGGAAATACGTTCGATTCCCGGTTCACCATGTACGCCTCGGTGAACTGTCCCTGCGCGATGAGGCGGATGTATTCGGGTACGTCGGTGTGGGCGGGGCAGGCCCACTGGCAATCCACTACTCTATGAAAATAATCAGCTTTCTCGGTGTCGGTCGGTTCCATGGGTCCTCATTCGAGATCGCGCGCGCGAGTGCGCCAATTATAGTCCCACCGCCCTCGGGACGGGGGTGCGGTGGTGCACAATCGGAAACTCCACCCTCGGGGCCGAAGGGGGACGTTCAGGGGCGAAACCCGCCGCCGCGCAGCACGTGGCCCGGGGTCGCACCGGTGGCAGCCCCGTCGGCGATCACCGGCACGCCGTTCACCAGGACCCACTGCATGCCGACCGAGAGCTGGTTGGGCGCGGAGAAGGTCGAACGGTCGGTAATGGTCTCTGGATCGAACACGACGATGTCCGCCCATAGACCTGTTTTGATGACGCCGCGGTCGGCGAGACGCAGCCGCGAAGCCGGCAGGCTCGTGAACTTGCGGATCGCCTCCTCGAGGCGCATGCGCCGCTCCTCGCGCACGTACCGCCGCAGCACGCGCGGGAAGGTCCCATAAGCCCGGGGATGCGGGAACTCCTTGGCGAGCGGCCCCTCGGGCGAGGTGCCGGAGCTGTCATTGCAGAACGACACCCACGGCTGTACGGCGGCGAGCTCGATGTCGGACTCGCTCATCGCGAACACGGCAACGGCAGTCTGTGCATCGTCCTCGATCAGAATGTCGAACAGAGCATCCATTGGATCGGTGCCGCGCGCCTTCGCGATGTCGGCAAGGGTCTTGCCTTGGATGTCGAGCAGCTTCGGATTGGCAACGGTCGCGATTTGCACCGCTTCGGGTCCGGGAACCGACTGCCATTCGTTGTCCCAATCGGTGGCGGGAGTCGCGAGCTCCTTCTTGATGCGTGCGCGCACGCCCGGATCCTTGAGCCGCTCGATGAGCTTGGCTTTGCCGCCATCGTGCGCCCAGGGCGGAATGAAGGCCGAGAGATCGTTGAACCAGGCGGGATAGGCGTAAGTGTCGGCGGCGATGTCGACGCCCGACGCGCGGGCGCGCTCGATACGGGCCACGATCTCGGGCATCAAGCCGAAATTTTTGACGCCGCCGGCCTTCAGGTGCCAGATCTCGACGGGAATGTGAGCCTCGCGGCCGATGCGGATGGTCTCCTCGAGCGCGGTCATGATCGCTTCCTGTTCCGAGCGCATGTGCGTCGCGTAGATGCCGCCGTACTCGGCGGCGGTGCGCGACAGCGCAATGAGCTCCTCGGTGCTCGCGTACGGCGCCGGCGCGTACTCGAGTGCGCTCGATACGCCGACCGCGCCCTGACGCATGGCTTGCGCCACGAGGCGCTGCATCTGCTCGAGCTCGGCAGGTGTCGGCGCGCGGTCGCCGTAGCCGATCACCATCTCCCGCACAGTCGTGGCGCCCACATAGGACGCGAGATTGATGCCCATCCCCTGCCGTTCCACATGCGCGAAGTAGCCCGTGAAATCGGACCAGTCCCGCTTGATGCCGTAGTGCTCGAATGCCTTGGCGTTCTCCCGCGCGATTGCCTCATTGATGGGAGCGATTGATTCGCCCTCGCCCGTGATCTCGGTGGTGATGCCCTGGAAGACCTTCGACGGCACTTTAGGGTCCACGAGGATGGTGAGCTCGGATTGCCCGAGCATGTCGATGAAGCCCGGCGCAACGACTCGGCCGCCGGCATCGATGCGCCGCTTCGCGGATGCTTGATCGAGGCGGCCGATGGCGGCGATGCGCCCGCTTCGGATGCCGATGTCCGCGGCATACCAGGGCGCTCCGGTCCCATCGATGACGCGGCCGTGCTCGATGATGAGATCGAAAGGTCCCGACCCCGGGGCGTCGCGGCCTACCCCTGTGGCGTGGCCCCCGGCGCTTGCGACGAGTGCAGCCCCCCACATCGCGAGGCCCGATGCCGCCCGCCAGCTCCTGCTCCCCATCGTGTCACATCCCCAAAAGGCGCAAAGGCGCGATCATAGTCCTGTCGGAGAGCAGCCGGAACGGAATTCGGAGAATTCTTGCACGGCGCCTGCAATCGTCATATATTTAAGGACTTACGATCAGATTTTGATCATCTGTCGAGTTTGACCGGGATGGCTCGCCGGGGAGAAGGTAAGGGTATGGCAACGCAAGCGCGCTCGATCGCATCGCTCACGATTTCATTCGGACTGGTTGCCATTCCCGTGAAGCTCTACTCCGCGACCCAGGCGTCCGAGAAGATCTCCTTCAATTTGCTGCGCGCCAAAGACGGCTCGCGGGTGAAGCAGCAGTACGTCGCCGTCGCCGACGGCAAGCTGGTCGAGCGGTCGGAGATGGTCAAGGGCTACGAGTTCGCCAAGGACCAATACGTCATGTTCTCGCCGGAGGAGCTCAAGGCGCTCGAGGACACGACCACGCATGCCATCGATATCGGGCAGTTCGTCCCTCTGGAATCGGTGGATCCCGTGTACTTCGACGGCACCTACTACCTCGCGCCCGACAAGGGCGGCGCCAAGCCTTACACGCTGCTCGCGACTGCTCTGCGCAAGACCGCACAGTGCGCCGTGGGGCGCTGGGTGTCGCGGGGCAAGGAGCACATCGTCATCATCCGGCCCCTGGAGGATGGGCTCGCGATGCACCAGCTGCACTTCAAGGAGCAGGTGCGCGAGCTCAAGGACCTCGGCGTCGAGGCCGCACCGGTGTCGGAGCCCGAGCTCAAGCTCGCGCAGCAGCTCATCGACCATCTGGCCGCGAAACGCTTCGACCCGAACGAGTATCAAGACGAGTTCAAGGGACGCGTCGAGGCGGCGATCCAGAAGAAAGTCGAAGGCAAGCAGATCTCGCTGGCCGAGGCGCCCGCCGTATCGACCAGCGGCAACGTCATCGATCTGATGGAAGCGCTGCGGGCGAGCATCGATGCACGCGGCTCCAAGGGCTCCGCCACCCTGAAAGAGCGCAAGGCGCCGAAGCGTGCCGTCTCGTCGGGAGCTGCACGCAAAACCGCACGCCGCTAGAGACGCATGAGTCGAGATGCATGAGTTCGATTCGAAAGATCTCAAGCGGCTGTTCGGACTTCCTGCCTCCCAGGTTCGGTCGCTGATCAAGGCAGGCCACATCAAGCCGCTGCGGGTCGCGGGCCGGCTGAATTACTCGTTTCAGGATTTGATCGTGCTGCGCACCTTGGGATCACTGCGCGCCGCGAAGATCCCGACCCAGAAAATCAACCGCACCTTGCGCGCGATCCGCGAATCGCTCCCCGGCGAGCTGCCGCTGAGCGGGCTGTCGATCGTCGCCGTGGGCGACCGGATCGTGGTTCGCGAGGGACAATCGCTGCGCGAATCCGACACCGGACAATATACCTTGGCGCTCGAGTTCATCGATCAGGGCGGCGATCTGCTGATGATCGACAAGCGCAGCGACGCGCGCGCGCGCGCCGCCGAAGAGGCCGCGGCGAGCGCCGCGTCCGCCGCGATGGAGGACGAGTTCGAGCGCGCACTCGCGCTGGAGGACTCGGACGCCGAGGCGGCCATCGCGCTTTATCGGGCGTTCCTCGAAACGGACGCCACACGCATGGAGGCGCGCCTCAACTTGGGACGTCTGCTGCATGAGAAAGGTCGGCACGAGGAAGCGGAAAGGGTCTACCGCGGCAGCGTTGCCGCCGAGCCGTTGCTGTCGTTCAATCTGGCGGTGTTGCTCGAGGACCGCGATCGGATCGGCGAAGCGATGGCCGTGTACCGGCACGCCATCGCGCTCGACCCCGGTCTCGCCGATGCTCACTTCAACCTGGCGCGCCTTTACGAGCAGGCGGGCAACGCGCGCGACGCTCTGCGCCACCTGTTGGCCTACCGGCGGCTGATGAGCGACCAATAAACCGCTACTCGAGCGTCACCGCCACCCGCTGGCTGATGCCGCAGAGCAGCTCATAAGGGATGGTATCGGCCCAGACGGCAATCTCCTCGACCGGCAGTCCCTCCCCCCACAGGATGACGGGGTCGCCGAGCTGCGGCGGGCGCTCGAGATCGGTCACGTCGATCCCGATCATGTCCATCGACACGCGGCCGGCGAGCGACGCGCGCGCGCCGTTCACGAGCACCGGAGAGCCCGCACTCAAGTTGCGCGGGTAGCCGTCGCCATAACCCACGGCCGCCACGGCGAGGCGGGTGGGACGGCGAGCGGACCAGGCACCGCCGTAGCCGACGCGCTCACCCGGCTCGATGTCCTTCAGGGCGATGACGTGCGATCGCAGCGTCATGACCGGCAGCAATCCGTAGTCGGCACCGATCGATGCATCGAAGGGCGACACCCCATAGAGCAACAAGCCCGGGCGCACCCAGTCGGCCTGCGCTTGCGGAAAGCCCAGCAGCCCGGCGGAGTTGGCAATGCTGCGCTCGCCTGCCAGCGCCGCGGTTGCCGTCTCGAAGCGCGCGAGCTGCTCTTGAGTCGCGGACGAGTCGGCAGCATCCGCCGATGCCAAGTGGGTAAAGAGGTTCACCGGCGACTCTACCCGCGGCAGGGCGCGCAGCGCATCGAGCGCAGCGCCGAAAGCGCTGCCCTTGAAGCCGAGGCGGTTCATGCCGGTGTCGAGCTTCAGCCAGACTCTGAACGGCTCGCCTGCGCCGGCCTGCCGCAAGAGCTCGATCTGCTCGGGGGTGTGCACCACGAGCTCGAATCCCGCGGCGCCGGCCGATTCGAGCTGCCCACGGTCGAACACGCCCTCGAGCAGCACCGTGCGCTTTTGAATTCCCGCCATCCGCAAGGTGAGCCCTTCATCGACGCGCGCCACGGCAAACGCATCGGCCTCATCGAGGGCGCGCGCCACGGCCACGAGTCCGTGGCCATACGCATTGGCCTTGATCACCGCCATGACACGCGAGCGCGGCGCGAAGTTCCGAATACGTTGCAGATTGTGTTTGAGCGCGGCGCTGGCGATCGTCGCGCTGACCATCGGCGTCATGCGGATCTCACCGGAATACGCCCTCGGCGTAGGATTCCGGCGCGTAATTCTCGAACTTCGTGTATTGGCCGAGGAAAGTCAGCTGCACTTCGCCCGTGGGGCCGTTGCGCTGCTTCGCGATGATGATGTCGGCGATGCCTTTGCGGGTGGTGTTGGGGTCGTAGACGTCTTCGCGGTAGATGAGGAGGATGACGTCAGCATCTTGTTCCAAGCTGCCAGAGTTGTGAGTTGCAACCCCGTCCGCAAACCAGTTTGCGTTGCCCGGCACCGTCAAGTCGAATACATCTTCCTCGCCGCCGGGGACGACCGCGACAACTCGATCCCAAAAAATATCGGTCTCGCTCGCAACCCTGAGCGATTCATCGCCCAATAGGTCCGCGTATTCCCGTATCAGCTCGCGCGAGGGGGCAAATGGAGCACTTGCAATTGCGAATGTGCGGCCACGCATATTCGCAAGGCGACGATAAGTCACCCCTTGCGCCTTCATCGTCGCCCGAACTGTATCCAACGCTTCCAGCGGGAGCGTATCCACATTGGTATTGGGATTCGTTGCCACCAGGTATCGCTTGAGGTCATGGATCGCGGCAAGTCGCGGTCCGTGGCACCCCACATCCATCACGAATCGCAGCTGGGCATCCACACCACTGACCCTGACCGTGTACCACGGACGTCCCTTCGCGTTATGTACCGTGCCGATGCGCCCGACGATGCCGAGCCGCAATAGCAGCGCTGCCACATCGTCCGCCAGTCGGCGGCTGCAACTTGTAAAGTGAATGCTGGGTCGCCCGCGCTGCCCTGCCTTTCGCATCGTCACCGAGCCATCCGTCGCCCACAAATGCCTCAACAAACACGCAATCTGGTCGTCGGCGAGACCGAAGACATCGGCGGGCAAATGCTTTTCATGCGACCGCTGGCCGTAAATTCCCAGCTGCTTCAGCCACGCGCCTACACCGGCCGCGGCCCAACGATTGCCGTTGCCGCTGATCTCGAGCTGATGCCATGTTCCCGTAGGTCCCTCACGCCTGAACACTGAGCTGCCGAATTTCTCCGCTGCAATCCGCACTAGCGCACTATTTTCTTCAGATGCCGTGGTGTATCGAAGCGGCTGATGCTTCACATAACTGCCGTCGCCGACCAAATGTCCCAGCAAAATCAGCCAGTGATCGGGCCAGCGCTTCGGCGTCTTGGGTTGCGGCAACTGCCGCGCCAACGCCATACGATCACCGATAGCCAAGTCGCCAACCTTCGTCCAACCCTTCCCCGACAACAGGCGATGTTCGGCCGTGGCGCGAATTCGCCGGCCGCTGGCGAGCTCGACGCGAAACACCGGTCTACGTCCGACACACCAGACCTTATCGGAACGCGCGGGGCGAATACGTTGCGACTCATCGAGCGACCACACTTCCGGCTCAGTGCCGACAAGCTCGCGAATCGGGATGCGCCGCCCATCCGCCAGGCACACCAACGTATCCCCCGTCACGCATTCCCGAAGATCCGACATCACCGGTTTCTTCTCCTGCCGCTGCTCGACGCCGCGATTCAGCTGCGACAAAGCGATGACCGGCACCTTCAATTCCCGCGCGAGCGCCTTGAGCGAGCGGGAGATCTCGGCAATCTCGGTCGCGCGATTCTCCTTGGTACCCGCGACCTGCATGAGCTGCAAGTAGTCGACCACGATAAGGTCGAGTCCGCGCTCGCGCTTCAACCGGCGGGCACGCGCGCGTATTTCCGTCGGTGTGAGCGCGGGCGTCTCGTCGACGTGGATGTTGGCGCTGCCCAACTGAGTCATGGCCGAATCGATGCGCGGCCAGTCATCCTCCTGGAGCCGGCCGGAACGCAGCGCCGCCTGGTTGATGCGGCCGAGCGAGGACAGCATGCGCAAGGTGAGCGATTCGGCGGACATTTCCATGCTGAAGATGGCGGCCGATTTCTTCGAGCCGAGCGCCGCATTTTCCGCCATGTTGACCGCGAGCGTGGTCTTGCCCATGGAGGGACGGCCCGCGACGATGATCAGATCGCCCGGCTGCAGCCCCGAGGTCATCTCATCGAGCTGCTTGAAGCCGGTCGGAATGCCGGTCATCTGCCCTTCGTTTTGATAGAGCTCATCGATCCGATTGACCACCTCCGGCAGGATCGACTTGACGGTGCGGAATCCTATCTTGCCGCGCGAGCCGCGCTCCGCAATCTCGAACACCGCGCGCTCGGCATCGTCGACGATCTCGCGCGCCTCGCGCCCCTCGGGCTCGAGCGCGTTGCTGACGATCGTGTTGCCCGCGCTGATGAGCTGGCGCAGCACCGAGCGTTCGCGCACGATGTCCGCGTAAGCCTTGATGTTCGCGGCGGTGGGCGTGTCGCGCGCGAGCGTCCCCAGATAGGAGAGCCCGCCCACCTGGTCGAGCAGCCCTTGGCTCTCGAGGATCCCGGATAGGGTCACCGCATCGCAGGGCTGATTGCGCTCGATGAGCCCCGCGGTGGCGCTGAAAATCAGCCGATGATCGTTGCGGTAGAAATCATCCGCATTGACCCGATCGGCGACCTGGTCCCAGGCGGCCGAATCGATCATCAACCCGCCGAGCACCGCTTGCTCGGCCTCGATCGAATGCGGGGGCAACCGCAAGCGATCGTCGGCGGCGCCGGATGACGGGTTAAAGGGGCGGGTGGCCACCTGCAAAGCCTGCGCGGCGCGGCTTTGCCGGCCGCTACTCTTCGGCGACGATCGTGACGGTCAAGGTCACGCCGACGTCAGTGTGCAAATGCAATTGCACCTGGTGCTCGCCGGTCGTGCGGATGGGGCCGTTCGGCATGCGCACTTCGCTGCGCGAGATCGGATGGCCGGCCTTGGCCGCCGCCTCGGCGATGTCCGCCGTGCCGATGGAGCCGAACAGCTTGCCTTCCGTGCCCGCCTTGGCCTTGAGCTCGAGCTTGAAGTTCTCGAGATCCGCCGCACGTTTCTGTGCCGCCGCGAGCTCGGCATTCGCCTTGGACTCGAGCTCGGCGCGCTGCGCCTCGAACTTCGCGATGTTGGCGGGCGTCGCCATGGTCGCCTTGCCGGTGGGCACGAGAAAATTGCGGGCGTAGCCCGGCTTCACCTTCACTCGATCGCCGATTTGCCCAAGGTTCGCGACCTTCTGCAGCAATATGATGTCCATGTCGCTCGCCTCAGTGTTGGTCGGTGTACGGCAGCAGCGCGAGAAAACGTGCGCGTCTAATAGCGAGCTGCAGTTGCCGCTGATAGTGGGCGCGCGTGCCCGTGATGCGGCTCGGGACGATCTTGCCGGTCTCGGTGATGTAGCTCTTGAGCGTCGCCAGATCTTTGTAATCGATCTGCTTGACGTCGTCGGCGGTGAAACGGCAGAACTTCTTGCGGCGGAAAAAACGTGCCATGGGTGCTCCTCGAATCTTTAGCGCATGCCGGCCGGCATGTCGTCGTCATCGCCATCGTCGCCGAAGTCGTCGTGGCGGCGGGCATTCTCGTCCGGCGCACGCGCCATGGGCGAGGGCTCGGTGACTGCGGCATCCATCTTCACCACCAGATTGCGCAGCACCGCGTCGCTGAACCGGAACGAGCCCGTGAGCTCGGCAAGCGTCTTCTGATCGCACTCGATGTTGAGCAGGATGTAGTGGGCCTTGTGCACCTTGCCGATCGGGAAGGTGAGCTGGCGCCGGCCCCAGTCCTCGAAGCGATGCACCTGGCCGCCGCCGGCACTGATCATGCCCTTGTAGCGATCGACCATCGCAGGAACTTGCTCGCTCTGGTCCGGATGGACCAAGAGCACGATTTCATAATGCCGCATGTGAGCTCCTCACGGTATTAGCCTCCCGTTGCGAGCGGTGAGGCAAGGAGTGAAACCGGCCGGGCCGGCGAAAAAGAGCGCGAAGGATACGCGTTCTAGGCGGCTTGGGTCAACTCGAGGGCCCCGGAGCTCGCGGCCGGTCGCGGGCCGCGCCGCGGGGCGAGGCCGCCGCGGTCCGCTGCCGTCCCGCCTCGAACAGGGCGATGCCGGCCGCGACCGACACGTTGAGCGATTCGACCTGGCCCGCCATGGGGATGCGCACCAGGAAGTCGCAGGAATCGCGCGTCAGGCGGCGCAGCCCGAAGCCCTCCGCGCCGAGAACCAGCGCCAGCGGGCGATTGAGATCGGCCGCGTAGAGCGTCTGATCGGCCTCCCCGTCCATACCCACCACCCAGATGCCGTTTTCTTTAAGCCGGCTCAAGGCGCGCGCGAGATTGGTCACGGGAACCGTGGGAACGAACTCGGCGGCGCCGGCCGCCACCTTGCGCGCCACCGCGTCGACGCTCGCCGAGCGGTCCTTCGGGAGTATTACCGCGCGCACGCCGGCGGCATCCGCGGTGCGCAGGCAAGCACCCAGATTGTGGGGATCCGTCACCCCGTCGAGCACCAGAAGCAAGGGATCGGGCACGGTGCCCAGAGAGGCGACCAGCGTCTCTTCGTCCCAGGGCTTCAACGGCCGCACGGCGGCCACCACCCCCTGATGCGCCACGTCGCCCGCGAGCTTCGCGAGCGACTCGTTCCCGACCAGCTGCACCTTGAGCCCCGCGGCCTGGGCGCGTTCCTTCAGGTCCCGCGCGCGGGCATCGTGCCGGGGCTCGGCCATCCACAGCTCGAGCAAGCGCTCGGGTGCACGGTCGATGACCGCGCGAACCGCGTGCAGCCCGTAGACGAGATCGCGCTTGTGCTCGGCCACGACCGCCGCGGCTCAGCCACGACCGCCGCGGCCGCCGCGCCGCTGTCCCCCCGACGGGGCCCGATGCGGGCGGCCGCCGCGCCGACCCTCGGGGCCGCGGCCCTGACGGGGCGCCCGCACGGTTCCGTGCGAGACCGCGCCGCTCGCCTCGGTGAGCTCGAAATCGATCTGCCGCTGGGTGAGGTCCACGCGGCTCAAGCGCACTTGCACGGTGTCTCCCATCTGCCAGCGCTTGCCCGTGCGCCGCCCCACCAGGCCCATGCCGCCGTTCTCGAGCTCCCAGTAGTCGCCGGGAATGTTCGAGATGTGGATCAGCCCGTCGATCGGCATTTCCTTGAGCTGCACGAACAGCCCGAACTCGAGGGCGCTCGAGATGGTGGCCTCGAAGAGCTCGCCCACCTTGGGCTGCATGTAGAGGCACTTGAGATAACTCATGACGTCGCGTGCCGCTTCGTCCGCGCGCCTCTCGCGCTGCGAGCTCTCGGTGCCGAGGGTCTGCAGCTCGGCCGCGGAATAGCGATACCCCGAGGCCGACTGGGGCACGACCGCGCCCTTGATGGCGCGATGGACCAGCAGGTCCGGATAGCGGCGGATGGGCGAGGTGAAATGCGCATACTCATCGAGCGCGAGCCCGAAGTGACCGATGTTGGTCTGCTGATAAACCGCCTGAGCGAGCGCCCGGATGACCAGCCCCTCGAGCAGCGCGCCGTCCGGCCGCGCGGCCAGCCGCTCGACCAGCTGGCGAAACTCGCGCGGCGTCGGTTGCTCCGAGAAGTTCGCGCCGATCTGCATGGCGTTCATCACCTTCTGCAGCTCGGTCACGCGCTTCTCTTCCGGTTGGCCGTGCACGCGGTACAAGCTCTTCGCCTTCGCGAGGCGCAGCGCCACCGCCGCCTGCACATTCGCCGCGATCATGCATTCCTCGATCAGGCGGTGGGCGTCGTTGCGTACCACGGCATAGAAACCCTCGATCTTGCCGTCCCCGCCGATGCGCGCCTTGACCTCGCCGCCGCGAAAGTCGAGCGCGCCGCGCGCATCGCGCGCGGCCTTGAGCACACCGTACACGGTGTAGAGCTCGCGCAACGACGTGCGCACGGGCTCCGTCAGGTTCGGGTCGCTCGAGGTGTCGGCATGCTCGAGATAGCGCCACGCCTGCGTATAGGTGAGCCGGGCGTGCGAGCGGATCACCGCCTCGTAGAACTGCGCACGGCCGGGCTGGCCGGTCTTGCTCACGCGCATGTCGCAGACGAACGCGAGACGCTCGACGTTCGGCATGAGCGAGCACAAGTGATTGGACAGATGCTCCGGCAGCATCGGCAGAACGCGGTCCGGAAAATACACGGAGGTCGCACGCGCGCGCGCCTCGGCGTCGAGGCTCGTGCCGACGCGCACGTAGTGGCTCACATCGGCGATCGCCACCACGAGCCGCCAGCCCCCGCCGCGCAACCGCTCGGCGTACACGGCATCGTCGAAGTCCCGAGCGTCCTCGCCGTCGATGGTCACGAGAGGCAGACCGCGCAAATCCTCGCGGCCTGCCCGGTCTTCGGGCAGAACCTCCGGATCGAACTGGTTCGCTTGATGGAGCACGTCGGGCGGGAATTCCTGCGGCAAGTCATGCCGCAGGATGGCAAAGCGTGCGGCGAGATCCGAGGGACGCACATCGCTGAGCACCTCGACGATGCGCCCATGCGCGGGCTCCTCGCCCTGCGGCCGCCGGGTGATCTCGACGATGACGTTGTCGCCCTCCCGCGCCCCTTCCGCGAGCCGTTCAGGCACCTGCACCGTATACCAATGCCCGGGATCCTCCGGCTGCACGCGGCCGAGGTGAGGGTGATAGACACCGCCAATCCGGTTCGGCGCATCGGCGGTGCGGCGGATCAGCCGCGCGACCCGCCGCCCGCGCTCGTTGACGCCCACCGCCAGGACTTCGGCCGTATCGTTGTGCATCAACGTCGCTGTGTCGGCACGCGCGAGCACCAGGGGGGCCGAGCCATCGACCGGCATCACGAGCACATCGCCATTGGCGCGGCCGCGCACGCGCCCGGTCACCCGCTCGCCTTCCCCGGCCGTGGCAAATCCGTTGGGGCCCGCGATCGCTTGCCCGTCGCGCACCATCGCCGCCAATCGCTTGGCCAGGGCGTCGCGTTCGCCGTCGCTGTGCAACCCCAGGCGCTTGGCAAGCCGCGCCATGGTGAGCGGCTCGTTCGCCTCCGAGAGGTGCCGAAGAATGAGCTCACGGCTCGCAATCGGATGCGCATAACGCATCTGCTCGAGCGCGAGATTCGGATCCTGTTCGCGCCATTCGCGGCCTTTCTTCGGCCGCGAGCCTTTGGAATCGGTCATCGAATCACCGCCAGCGAGTCATGGCTGCGGGAGCGTTTGGCAAGCCAGTAGTAGGCCGGCGCGGTGACGGCGAGGCCGATGATCCACGACACATCGATGCCGCCGAGCGCGCGTGCCACGGACCCCGTGTAGAGGGGTGAAGAAATGAAAGGAAGCTGAATCAGGATGCCGACTCCATAGCAGGTGACCGCGGCGCCGTTGATGCGCCCATAGATCCCGCCGTCGCTGCGGAAGAACGAGTCGACATCGTACCGGCCTTTGCGCAGCAGGTAATAGTCGACCAGGTTGATGGCGGTCCAGGGGACCAAAACATAGAGCAACAGCAGGATGAAACTTTCGTAGTTGACCAGGAAGGATTCCTTGCTGAGGAGCGCTCCCAGGAGCGACAGCGCGCATAACACGAGAGAAACCGCGGTACGCGAGCGTGGCCCGGGGGACCACCGAGGCAAAATCGTCTGGCCGAACGTAAGCGTAGACAGCGCACCGCAGTAAAGGTTCATGGCGCTCGCCGCCGTGATGCTGACGGTGAACACGACGAGCACTGCGGGCGCGATGCTCCCGGTCAGCAGCGCGAGCCCGTCGATGAGACTGCCTTTCGGCGCCGCGAGGCCCACCATCGCGCCGAGCACCATGGGGAAGAACGAGCCCAGGGTGCAGCCCCAGTAACTCGCCCAGAACGCCGGCCGGGCGCCGGTGTCGCGCGGCATGTAGCGCGAATAATCCGACACGTACGGCGCGTAGGCGATCTGCCACAGCGCGCCGAGCGAGATCACACCCAGAAAGCCCGGCAGGTTGAACCGATTGCGGACCAGAAAATCGCCGGGCACGCCGTGCACCCAGACGATCCAGGCCGCTGCGACGACGAGCGCGGCGCCGCATACATAGCTCATGAGACGTGTATAGGCGTGGATGAGGTCGTAGCCGTAAATGGCGGCGATCACGCTGAGTGCTCCCACGAGCGCCATGCCGCCCGCCTCCGGCATGCCGGTCACCCGCGTAAGCGCCTCTCCGCAGAGCACCAGGTTCGAGGATACGAATCCGATATACATCACGATGACGATGCCGATCACCAGGAGCGAGCCGAGCGACCCGAACTGACCGCGCGTTTGCACCATCTGCGGAACACCGAGGGTCGGGCCTTGTGCCGCGTGCAGCGCCATGAAGACGGCGCCCACGAGATTGCCGATCGCCAGAGCCGCGACCGCCCAGCCGAAGGGCAGCGCGAACACCGTCACCGACAACCCGCCCGTGACGATGGTGAGCAGCATGAGGTTCGCACCGAACCACACCGTGAAGAGATCGCCGTAGGTGCCGTGGCGCCTATCGAGAGGAATCGGCTGTATGGTAGCGATCTCGATGCGGCCGGCGCGTTCGCGGGTTTTATTCATTTGAGATGCGATGCCGGCATCTTCCCATGCGAGGCCGCAATACTCCACTCTAAACCGCCGAATTGACAAGGATTCCGCGGGTGCGTAGATTCCTGCGCCTCACGTTCGGCGGCCCCTCTTGCCCAGGTGGCGGAACTGGTAGACGCGCTGGTTTCAGGTACCAGTGGAGCAATTCGTGGAGGTTCGAGTCCTCTCCTGGGCACCACCTTTTATGGCCATGCGTCCGAGCGGTTATTTCGCTCCAACTGATTGATTACATTATATTTATCTCTCTGGAGCGCGCGGCCGGGCAACGCTCCCGCGGCGCAAGCGGGTCCCGCCGAGAGCCCGCGCAAATCGTCGCACTTCAATCAGACGCCGCGTAGGATGACGGCAATTGTCATCCATATCCGCTGTGCTATGAATCAAATAAACCTAGGAGGGGAAGATATGGTCAACTCTTATCCGTTTCGCCGTCGGATTGCACTACTGGTTTGCGGCTTCATCGCACTCGGCTGTTCGAGTGTGTTGCTCGCGGCCGATGTCGCGTCCTTCGCCACGGGCGGCTACGCGCGCGGTATCCGCTCGGAGGAATTGATGGGGAAGATGAGCAATGGCACGGGCAAGCTTACGAAAGCTGAATGGATAGATTTTCACGAGAAGATATTCGTGATGCTCGACAAGAAGAAGACAGGCGATATCGATGCAGCCGAATACATCAGCGCCACCGGCGGCGACGTCGTGACGTTCGCGACGGGAGGCTACGCTCGTGGTCTGCGCAGCAAAGAAATGATGGACAAGATCGACACGGACCATGATGGAAGGATCTCCCATGACGAGTTCATGACATATCTGAGCAAGATATTCGACATGATGGATACGAACCCTGCTCACAAGGGCATGATCACCAAGGAGGAAGTCATGTTTGCAACGGGTGGTAACAACAGGGGCTGACAGAGTCCTTGCTTGGCAAAGAATCGGAGGATGCTCAGGCGGCTGACCGTGGCGGCGGCCGTGCTGGCGAGCGCCATTGCCGCGGGAGCCACAGCCGCGGCGGCGCCAGCATCCATTGAATCCCAAGCGCCGGCCGATTTGGCGCTTATCCACGGCCGCATTCACACCGAGGACGCCCAGCGCAGCGTCGCGCAGGCGATCGCGCTGCGCGGAAACACCATCATCGCGGTCGGCACCGATCAAGCGATCACCGCACTCATCGGTGCTCAAACTCGCACCGTCGACCTGCACGGCCGTGTGGTCCTGCCCGGCATCATCGACGCTCACACGCACCCCGCCGAAAGTGCGCAGGATCAGGGCAAGTGCGATCTCGGCGACGAGATGCTGAGCACGGCAGCCGTCAAAGCGAAGGTGGCAGCCTGCCTGAAGAAAAGCCCGGGCGCGCCGCTGTCGTGGTTCGAGGCCGTACAGGTCAATCCCTCGGATCTCTCCCTTACGCTCGAGGATCTCGACTCGCTCGCCGCAGGCCGCCCGCTGCTTCTGAATGGCTCGGACGGCCACACCGTTTGGGCGAACTCCGCGGCCCTGGCGGCAGCGCACATCACGGCCGCGACGAAGGATCCTCAAGGTGGGCGAATCGAGCGCGACGCCGCCGGCCGTCCGACCGGCACGCTGCGGGACAACGCCAGCGACCTCGCGCTCGATGCCGTTCCACGGCAGGATCTGGAGCATGAAGCGGCGCAGCTCGCTCGCGCGCTCGAGGCCATGCGCGCGACCGGCATCACTTCGGTGCAGGACGCCTCGGTCGATGAGCACACGATGCAAATCTACAAGCGGCTCTATGATCAGCACCGCCTCGACATGCGCGTGCGCGGCTGCTTCCACCTGCAAGATCTGCACGAGCCGGCACAAGCGTTGATCGACCGGGCCGTCGCCTTTCGCGGGCGCTGGGCCGTCGACGCGGACTTTCTGCGCGCCGACGCCGTGAAGATCTTTGCCGACGGCGTCATCGAATACCCCTCGCAGACCGCGGCGCTGCTCGAGCCCTACCTGGATAGGAACGGGCAACCGACGAGCAATCGCGGCCCCTCCTACTTCACACAGGACAACCTGAACCGCATCGTGAGCGGCGCCGACGCGGCGGGCCTCACCGTTCACGTGCACGCGATCGGCGACCGAGCGGTGCGCGCGGCGCTCGACGCCTTCGCTTTCTCGCGGCAGCACAACGGCGCGGTGGATGGCCGCGACCAGATCGCGCACCTCGAGCTCATCGATCCGGCCGACTTTCCCCGCTTCAAGGAACTCGGCGTCATCGCCAACTTCCAGCTGTTGTGGGCCGAGCGCGACGATTACATCGTCAAGTCGACGCTCCCGTACATCGGTCCTGAGCGGGCGCGTTACCTCTACCCGGCGCGCTCGCTGCGCGATGCCGGCGCCCGCATCGCCGGCGGAAGCGATTGGAGCGTGAGCAGTTTCGATGCGTTCGAGGCGATGGAGCATGCAATCACCCGCGCGCAGGCACGCGGCAAAGAGCCCTTGCTCCCCGAGCAAAGCATCACCATCCAGGATGCAGTCGACGCTTACACGATCACTGCGGCGTTTGCGCTCAGGCAGGACAGGACGACCGGTAGTCTCGAGCCCGGCAAGCGTGCGGACTTGATCGTGCTCGACCGCGATGTGTTCACGATCGACCCGCGGGATCTGCACGAGACGCGCGTGCTCGAGACCTATCTCGACGGGCGCCTGGTCCACGGCAACCCTGGGGTGCCGCTGCCCCGCTAGCTCGTGAGCCGCAAGGCGCGCCGCGCGCCCGTGCTCATGAAATCGGCCTCGCACAGTCGGATGAGATCGCGGCCCTCGTTCTTCGCGCGGTACAGAGCGGCATCGGCGCGCGCGACGAGATCCTCGAAGGACTTCACCGTTTGGTCGTACATGGCGAGACCCGCGCTCAAAGAGACTTGCAGATCGCTGCCCGTGGGCGGAAGTAGAATGCCGAATACGAGGGTGCGCAACCGCTCGAGGCTCGCCACCGCGAGCTCGACCGGAGTTTCGGGCATCAACAGCAGGAACTCCTCGCCGCCCCAGCGCCCGAGGATGTCGGTCTCGCGCAGCGCCTCGCGTCCGGCGCGCGCGAACTCCTGCAGCACATGATCGCCCGCGGCGTGCCCGCAGGTGTCGTTGATTTCCTTGAAGTGGTCCATGTCGATCAGCGCGAGGGTGAGGGGCTTGCCGGTCGTCTTGGCGACCTCGAGCGCCGCGAGCGCGAGCTCCTGCGTGCGCCGCCGGTTCGGCAGACCCGTCAAGGCGTCCTGGCTTGCGAGCTGCAAGAGCTGCGCTCGATAGCTGCGGTTGGCGATCAGGAAGTAAATGAGCAGCGCGATGATCCAGGCGGCCGCGACCGCGACCACCGTATTCCAGCGCAGCTGCGTCGCCTGGCGATTCGATTGCTCCTGAGTGTTCTCGAGCTCGCGCTTGAGCGAGAAGTTGCGCTCGATCTCGCGGTCGGTCTCGAACCGGGCGCGCAGCGCGCCGGCCTGGCGGATGCGCTCGGCGTCGTTCGCCGCCGTGTAGCGATTCAGGTACTCCTGCAGGTCGGCGTAGGCGTCCTTGTAGTTGTGGAGCACGGCATTCGCCCGCGCGCGCCACTGGAACATCGGACCGACGATGCGCGGAGCGAGGTCCTCGCCGCCATGATCGAGCACCTCGTTCATGGTGGCGAGCGCGAGATCGGGGTGTCCGAAGCCCAGGAAGATGCGCGCTTGCAGGACCTGCGTCTCCTTGAGCGAATCGGTCGATTGCGATTGGTTGAAAATGCGCAACGCGTTCGAGCACTCGCGCTGCGCCGCCGCGAGCTGCCCGAGCTCGATGTGCGCCTCGCAGATACGCTGATCGGCGAACGCGATGCCTTGCTGGTCGCCCAGAGAGGCGCTGAACGTGCGGGACCTCTCGAATTCGTCGATCGCCCCATCGTAGTTGCCCATCGCTTTCAGGACCTGGCCGCGCATGAAACGCGACACGGACAGCGCCATGGCGGCGCCGTGTGCGGTATCCCAGTCGATCTTTTCCTGATTGAGGGCGAGCGCTTCGGTGTAATCGCCCATGCTGCGCATGACGATCGACAGCATGTCCGCGGCCATGATGTGAGTCTCCTGCAGCGTCGTCTCGCCGCCGCCGCTCGCGCGGTAGGCCTGGGCGAGCGTGACGATGGCGAGATCCTCGCGCCCGAGGCGGTGCTCGAGCAGACCGCGGTTGATCAACAGGCAGGTATCGGCCTGCGAGCCGGGCGGTTGCGCGGCGCGCGCGGCCTCGATGGTCTGCAGGGCCGCCGCGATGCCGGCGCTGTCGGAGACGGAGCTCGCGTAGGCCATCAACAGCTCGAGGTGAACCGGGTCGCGCTCGTTCGGCAGGAGCGCGAGACCTTTCTCGGCCGTCGAGCGCGCATTCGCGTCGAGCTCCAATATGTTGTAGGCCTCGGCCTGCACCGCATAGAGGGCGGCGATTCGCGAGGCGGCGTGCAAGGCATCCGAGGAGGTCCCGCTCTGCGACTCGCGCTGCAGAGTCTCCAGCATGGTTTGCGCCTGCCGCACGGCCTTGTTGGCGTCCCTGGAGATGAGGTTCTGCAGCTTGAGGATGTCGGCGTCGGCGTCCGGCAGACAGCTCGCCGCGGCAAACATCGGCAAAAACGCGGCAGCGAGCAGCAGCCAAGGCCACCACCAATGTCTCGCCGAAATCGAGGCGTGTCGGCCCGCTTGCCAAGGCATTTGCATGTGGCCTCAAATTACTTATTTGGCCGCCCGCAAGCGACCCCGGATGTCACGGTTTTCCAACCTCGAGAGAGCGGTCGCGAAAGGCTGCCTTGGGGCGGCCAACGGTCGGCCGGACTGCGACGTATGTCTCAGTGGCAACTTTGCAGGCGGTGGCGCATATTCCGCGTAGCAACAACAAGAGCTCGAGGGGGCCTCCGAATGGCTGGATCGTTCTTGAGTCGCGAAAGCACCGTCGCACCGCCCGACTACCCGCGGGTCCTGGTGCCGCCGGCGGCCCTCGCCGTGCACCTGTCGATCGGCCAGGCCTATGCCTTCTCCGTGTTCAACCTGCCGCTCACCAAGCTGATCGGCATCGACCATTCGGCGCCCGGTGACTGGAACATCAAGGAGGTGGTGTGGACGTTCTCCATCGCCATCGCCATTCTGGGCCTCGCGGCGGCCGTGTTCGGCCGCTGGGTGGAGCGCGTGGGGCCGCGCAAGTCCATGTTCGTGTCGGCGTTGTGCTTCGGCGGCGGCTTCATCGTGGCGGCCCTCGGCGTGCACTATCACATGCTGCTCCTGATCTACCTGGGCTATGGCGTGCTCGGCGGCTGCGGCCTCGGCATCGGCTACATCTCGCCGGTGTCGACGCTCATCAAATGGTTCCCGGACCGGCCGGGCCTCGCCACGGGGCTCGCCATCATGGGGTTCGGCGGCGGAGCACTGATCGCCGCGCCGCTCTCGGTGAAGCTCATGGATCACTTCAAGACCGCCACCTCGAACGGCGTCCTCGAGACGTTCGTGACCTTGGGGGTGATCTACTTCATGTTCATGATGATCGGGGTCTATTCAGCGCGGGTGCCGGCGCCCGGCTGGAAGCCGGCCGGATGGACGCCGCCCGCCACCACCGCAAAGCTCGTGACGCGAGCGCAAGTGGCCGTCGATCAAGCCTGGCGAACGCCGCAGTTCTGGCTTCTCTGGGTGATACTGTGCATGAACGTGACCGCCGGCATCGGCGTCATCGGCCAGGCCTCCCCGATGATCCAGGAGATCTTCGCCGGCCGGGTGAACGCGCAGACGGCCGCGGCCTTCGTCGGCCTGTTGAGCTTGTTCAACATGATCGGGCGCTTCTTCTGGGCGAGCACCTCGGACTACCTCGGCCGCCGCAACACCTACATGGTGTTCTTCACGCTCGGCATCTTGCTGTACTTCAGCGTGCCCTCCCTCGGCCGGTCGGGCTCGCTGCCGCTGTTCGTCGCGGCGTTCGTGATCATCCTGTCCATGTACGGCGGTGGATTCGCGACCATTCCGGCGTATCTGCGCGACATCTTCGGCACCCTGCACGTCGGCGCCATTCATGGCCGGCTGCTGACCGCCTGGTCGGTCGCGGGCGTGCTGGGCCCCACCCTCATCACATACATCCGCGATTATCAGCTGAAGAGCGGCGTCCCGAAGGCGCAGGTCTACTCGCTCACCATGTACATCATGTGCGCGTTCCTGTTCATTGGGCTGATTTGCAATATTTGCATGCGGCCGGTCAAGGAGAAGTATCACCACACCGGCGCGGGGTCGTCATGAAAGCAAAGGCGCTCTTGCTCTGGCTCGCTGTAGGAATTCCTCTCTTGTGGGGCGTGTACAAGACCTTGCAGAATGCGATGGCCCTATTTTGATCAAGGAGAAAATAATATGAACATGAACATGAGTCTGAGCATCGGACCGCTCGTCGCGCTGATCGCCGGTGTGCTGATCTTGATCGTGCCGCGGCTCTTGAATTACATCGTCGCGATTTACCTGATCGTGACCGGTATTCTCGGTCTGTTTCCGCACTTGAGATATTGAGCGCTAGAGAGCTCCGGCCAGCAGCTCGCCATTGGGGCTGCCGAGGCCCGTGCACGCATCCCAGCCGGCCTGCGCCGCGAAACCCCCGTTGTTGCCCTGCGTGATGTCGCGCAGGTCCTGCGGATTTTGATAAAGCAGCGGATTGACGAAGCCCGCAGTCCGAGCGGTCGATGAATTGATGAGCGCGATGAGCGCCGCCCACAGGGGCGCGACCGCGCTCGTGCCCCCGATCACCGTATCCGTGCCGTCGACGCGCACCTCGTAGCCGGTGTCGGGATCGGCATCGCCCGACACGTCCGGTACCCCGCGCATGGTCAACGCCACCTGACTCCCCGCCGTGGTGAGCGCGCGGAGGCCGTTCTGCCATGCCGGCAACGGGAAGAAGCTGCTGATGCCGCCGCCGGTGGCGCCGCCCGTGGCGCCGTCGTTCCATACGGTCTCGCTCGATATGCCGCCGCGCGATGCCGCGAGGCTGGTGCCGCCGCAGGCGAGCGCGTGCGGGCTGGAGGCTGGAAAATCCACGTGATTCGCATCATCGCTCACCCCGTCGGATGAGCCGCTGTCGCCGGCCGCGACGCACACCGTGATGCCCATGGTGGCGGCCGCCTGGAACGCCTCATCCATGGCGGTCATGGACTGCGAGGTCCAGGTCGATTCCGCTCCGCCCCAGCTGATGGAGATCACCGAGGGATCGTGCGTCGTATCGTGGATCGCGGTGGTGATGGCATCGAGAAAACCCGCGTCGGTGTTCGGGCTGAAATACACGGCAATCCGCGCCTCCGGCGCGATCGAGCCCGCCACTTCGATGTCGAGCATCACCTCGCCGTCGGGGCCGTCCGCATCGCCGGTCGGGCTGTTGGTCGCGTGATCGACGGACACCGCCGTGACCGACGGCGCGGACACGTCCAGACCGCTGAAATAGGTGCTGAGGTCCGTGGGCCGATAGCCCCCGCCGAGCTCGATGAGCGCGATGCATTGGCCGGTGCCGCTGGCTTTCGGATAACCGTAGAAGGCCGCCACCTGCGGCGGGGTATAGGACACCGCTGCCGCGCGAGGGCGGCGGTGGATGTTGCCCGGAGGCGTCCGGCTTCGAAAGCGAGGCCTGGCCTGCGGGCGGTTGTCGAGCCCCAAGATGGCCTCGACCACACCGTCCCACTCGGTGGGCAAGTAGATTCCACCCGTGCGTCCGCGGTACGTGCCGCCGGCATAGGACATTTGATGCAGCTGCACGCCGAAGGCCGCCGAGAACTGCGCCACCGTGCCCGACAGGATCACGGTCCGGCGCGCCGCATGCTCCTGCAGCACCTTGAGCCCCTGTGCCTCCGCGAAGGTGCGCACCTTGGCGAAGTCGGAAGCGTCGGCACCGTGCTCGCGCGCGAACTCCTCCTTGCTCAAGTGCGGGGTTTGTTTACCGGCGACGATCGAGGCAACGCGTGATTGCATCGCTTGCGCGCCGCGGCGGCGCACCAGCACGCTTACCTCGAGTCGCTCGGCCGGATTCGCGGGCGCCACTACGCGCGCACCCTGTACAGCGGAACGCTCGCTGCCTTTCAACAGTATCTTCGCCATCGGCGGCTCCTGATGCACTCGGTGCGAGTCTACCTCGCTCCCCGGGAGCCGTGCCCCCGTCGCCGATTGGCGAATCGGGTGCGCGCAGTCCTACAGCAGAGCTATGCTCAGGTTTCCTGCGCGCGCGAGCCGCGGCGGCCCGCGGTGCGCCTGCCGACCGCCCCCGCCGCCGCGCCCGCGAGGCGATCGAGCTCGCCGCGCAGCTGGGCTTGTGACCCGGTGGAAATCGAACCGAGCTTCGCCTCGATGGTCGCGAGGTCGGGCTTGGGGCCCGGCACGTGCGCTTCGAGCGCCGCGCGCATGCGCCGCAAGTGTTCGGGCGTGGTACCGCAGCAACCGCCGATGATGCGGGCGCCCGCATCGAGCGCAAGCCCGGCGTAGACGGCCATCAACGCGGGCGTCCCGTCAAAGCGGATCGCGCCGTCGACGTATTGCGGAATGCCGCAATTGGACTTCGCCACGAGCACCGCCGCAGACTCCGATGCGGCGGCCAGGTTCACGATCGTGGCCACGAGCTCGGACGGGCTCACCCCGCAGTTGCTGCCGCAGCCCGCGAGATGATGCTTGCGGTGCAATCCCGCGAGCTCCGCTGGGGTGATCCCCATCATGGTGCGCCCGTTGGTGTCGAAGCTTAAGGTGGCGATGACCGGCAGGTCCGTCGTGCGGGCGCCGGCGATGGCCGCCTCCGTCTCCTCGACGGAGGACATGGTTTCGATCCACAGGAGATCCGCCCCGCCGCGAGCCAGCGCGGCGGCCTGCTCGGCAAAGGCCGCGCTCGCCTGCTCTTGGCTCAACGCGCCGAGCGGCTGCATCAGCTCGCCCGTGGGTCCGATGCTGCCGCCGACGAGCACGGTGCGTCCGGCGCGATCAGCCTCGCCTCGCGCGATGCCGGCGGCTGCCTCGTTGAGCTCCGCCACGCGAGTACCGGCTTGGTGAAGCTGGAGGCGGTAACGAGTGCCGCCGAACGTGTTCGTCAAGATGATGTCCGCGCCGGCCTCGATGAAGGCGCGCTCGAGCTCCGCAATGCGTTGCGGATGATCTATGTTCCAGAGCTCCGGCGCATCGCCCGACTGCAAGCCGCGATTGAACAGATTGCTGCCGGTCGCTCCGTCGGCCAGCAGCCAGGGACGCGTCGCAAGAAGCGGTGTCAAACGGTCGGGCATGCGTATGAGTCTACGCGAACGGATGCCGGCGAACGATGGTCTGCCGGCGATCGGGGCCAGTGGAAATGAGGTCGATGGGCACGTCCAGCAACTCCTGCAGCCGCTCGAGGTAGCGACGAGCGTTTTCGGGCAGCTCCTCGTAGCGCGTCGCTCCCACGCTCGTCTCCTTCCACCCCGGCAGCTCCTCGTACACGGCGACGCAGTCGCCGAATTGTTGCGAGAGCAAGGGGGGAGTGTCCACGACGGCTCCGTCGATCCGATAGCCCACACACACGCGAATCGTGTCGAGGCCGTCGAGCACATCGAGTTTGGTGACGCAAAGCGATGAGCAGCTCGAGTGCACGATGGACCGGCGCAATGCCACCGCGTCGAACCAGCCGCAGCGCCGCTGGCGGCCGGTGACCGATCCGAACTCGTGACCCACGCGGCAGAGATGCTCGCCGAGCTCATCGAACAGCTCGGTGGGAAAGGGACCGCCGCCGACGCGCGTGGCATAGGCCTTCACGATGCCGAGCACGGCGTCAAACCGCAGCGGCCCCAGGCCCGTGCCGGCTGCCGCGCCGCCCGCGGTGGTGGTCGAGGACGTCACATAAGGGTAAGTGCCGAGATCGACGTCGAGCATCGCGCCCTGCGCCCCTTCGAACAACACGTTGTGCCCGGCCGCGCCGAGCCGATCGAGGATACCGGTGACGTCGGCGACCAAGGGCTTCAGGCGCTCGCCGAGCTCGAGGCTCGCCTCCAGCACCGGCTGAAACTCGATCGCCGGCTCCTGGAAATAACGCTGCAGAATGAAATTGTGATAGTCCAGGATCTCGCCGAGCTTGGCCGCGAAGCGCTCGCGATGGAATAGGTCCGCGACTCGCAGCGCCCGCCTCGCGACCTTGTCCTCATAGGCGGGGCCGATGCCGCGCCCGGTCGTGCCGATGGCATTCGCCCCCTGGGACTTCTCCCGCGCCCGATCGAGCGCGACGTGCGAGGCGAGAATGAGCGGACAGGCGGGGCTCACGCGCAGCCGCTCGAACACCGGCACCCCCTGGTCGATCAGCATTTGCGCCTCTTTGAAGAGCGCCTCGAGCGAGAGCACGACACCGTTGCCGATCAGACACTGCACGTGAGCGTGCAGGATGCCGGACGGGATGAGGGAGAGAACGGTTTTCTTGCCGCCGATGACCAGGGTATGCCCGGCGTTGTGCCCACCCTGAAAGCGGGCGACCGCCTGCGCCTGATTGGTGAGCAGATCGACGACTTTGCCTTTGCCCTCGTCGCCCCACTGCAGGCCGATCACGATGAGGTTCTTACCCATTACGGGCCATCCACAAGAGCGCGAGCCCGATCACGATACTGATCAACCCGCCCCAGCGCAGCTGCGTGGGCTCGGTCTGCGAGAGCCTCGTCATGAGCTTCTTCGCGACTCCGGGATTGATGAAGGGCAACAGTCCCTCGAGCACCAAGTACAGAGCGAAAGCACCCCCGAGATAGCGCCCAAGTTCGGCCCAAGCCATGCCCATGGCGTCAGCGCTGCGCCTGTGGTTGAGGTTTGTTGAAGTACTTGAAGTAGGCGCTGTCGGGCGGAATCACCAAAAGATCGCCCGGCGTGCCCACGGCATCGCGATACGACTGCATGCTTCGATAGAAGCTGTAGAACTCCGCGTTCTTCGAGTACGACTTCGCGTACACCTCGCTCGCCGAGGCATCGCCCTGTCCGCGAGTCTCGCTCGCCTGCCGGGAGGCATTGGCGAGGATTTCGGTTTGCTGCTTGTTTGCCTCGGCGCGAATGCGGTCCGAGGCTTCAACGCCCTCGGCGCGCAGCTTCACCGCCTGCGCTTTGAAGGTCGCGCGCATGCGCTCGAACACCGAGTCCTGCACCTGCTGCGGAAGATCGATCTTGGTGATGCGCACGTCCACGAGCTCGATACCCAGCTGGCCGGCGGAACTGCGCGCGGTCTTCATCATGGCATCGGTGAATTCGGTGCGCTCGGCGGTGACCACTTGCTGCAAGGTGCGCTGCGTGACCACGCTCTTGATGCTGTCGCGGATGGTCTCGCGCAGGCGAGCGTTGGCGACGTCCTCGCTGCCGCCGGTGGTCTCGTAGTAGCGGCGCAAGTTGTCGATGCGCCACTTCACGTAGAAATCGATCGTCAGCTGTTCCTGTTCGCGCGTGAGGAAGTGCTCCGACTGATACAGGTCGGTGAGAATACGGCCGTCGAACTTGGTCACCTCGTTCACCAGCGGAATCTTGAAATGCAGCCCCGGCGCATAATTTGCGTCGACGATCTCGCCGCCCGTCGATTTGATCGCGAGCTGCCCCTCGTTCACCGTGAACACGCTCGCCCGCGCGATCAGGATGAATACCACCAGCGCGATCATGAAATACAGAATCTTGGTCTGCATCAGCGCACACCCCGTGCTCGCGCCGGATCCTCGGGGGGCGAGACCTGCACCTCGGGAATACGCGTGGGCGGCAGGGTGAGCGTATCGCCCGGGCTCGCGCCGCCGGCGGCGGGAAAGACCAGCTTGTCGAGAGGCAAGTACAGCATGTTGCCCGAGCCCTTCGTGTCGACGATCACCTTGCGCGAATTCTTGTAGACCTCCTCCATGGTATCGAGGTACATGCGCTCGCGCGTCACCGCAGGCGCATGCTCGTATTGCTCGAGCACCTGATCGAACCGCGAGGTCGCGCCTTGGGCGAGGGCGAGCACCTGCTGGCGATAGGCCTCCGCATCGAGCAGCTGCTTCGAGGCCTCGCCGCGCGCGCGCGGCACGACGTCGTTCTTGTAGCTCTCGGCGTCCTGCTGATAGCGCTGGCGGTCCTTGTCCGCTTTGATCGCATCGCGCTGGGCGTCCTGCACCGGCTCGGGCACCACGACCTCCTGGAGGGTCACGCTGATGATGCGCACCCCCATGTCGTAGGTATCGAGCGTGCGCTGCAGTGTCCCGCGCGCGTGGTCGGTGATGGCGGGATCGAACGCGAGCGCCCGGTCGAGTGCGGCCTGGCCGACCGCCTCGCGCAGCGCGCTCTCGCTGATCTGCCGTAGCGTGTCCTCGACATCCTTGACCTTGAACAGATACTTGCGCGGGTCCGGCTGGGTGTACTGGACGGCGGAGCGCACCTCGACGAGATTGGTATCGGCGGTGAGCATGCGCGCATCGTCCGGAATGCTGTATTGCTGGGAGACATTCACGATGACCTTGCGCTCGATGGGCCAGGGCAGATGCCAGTTGTAGCCGGGACCCACGGTCCCCTCGTATTTGCCGAAGCGCAGCACCACGGCCCGCTCCTGCGCATCGACGCGGTACATGCCGCTCGCGATCCACACCACGCCGATCAGCACCAGCACGGTGGCCAGCCCGCGGCCAAAGCTCGGCGAGCCGGGCGTGCCGCCGGCGCCACCGCCGCGGCCGAACAACGCGGATAGGCGCCGTTGCAGGTTGCGCAACACGTCGTCCAAGTCGTTTTGCGACTGTTGTGGACGGTTCCAGGGATTGCGCTTCTCGCCGCCGGGTTCGTTCCAAGCCATGGGTTTACTCAGTTGCGGACGTAGAGTCTCATTCAGCAGCCGCGCATTCTAGCAGCCGACCGGTGGCCCACAAGCGCGGACCTGCGGCAGCCGCGAACCGTCAGGCGACGCGCTGTTCGCGGGCGTTCCCGGGCGGCGCCAGCAGCACGACACCGCGGCTGCCGAGGATTTTGGCCATTTCGGAAGGGTCGAGCTCGACGTCGAGCTCCCAGCTGCCGTCGTCGCACTGGCGCTCGGCACGCACCGCCTCGCGCCGGTACAGATCCGAGCGCACCGCTGCCGCTAGCATCTCGAGATGCAGGGTGCTGCGCACCTGATGGGGCCTCACGGCCTGCGCAATGGCCTCGCGCAGCAGGGGGAGTCCCGCCTCGCTCTGCGCCGAGACCCAGGCCTGGGCGGGAACCCCGTCCGGGCCCGTCATGATGCGCGGTCCCTCCGCGGCCGTCAGATCGATCTTGTTGAACACCTTGAGCTCACGGATCTCCCCGGCGCCGATGCCCGCGAGCACTTCGCGCACTTGCACGATGCGCTCATCGCGCAGCGGATCGCTCGCATCGACGACGTGGAGCAAGAGGTCGGCCTCGCGCGCTTCTTGCAAGGTGGAACGAAACGCCGCGATGAGCTCGTGCGGCAGCGCGCGCACGAATCCGACCGTATCCGCGAGCACGACCTCGCCCACGCCGGCGAGCTTGATGCGCCGGACGGTCGGATCCAAGGTCGCGAACAGCTGATCGGCCACATAGGTGTCGCTGCCCGTGAGCCGGTTGAACAAGGTGGATTTGCCCGCATTGGTATAGCCGACGAGCGCCACCGTCGGCACCGGGACTTCACGCCTCACGTGCCGTCCGGTGTCGCGCTGGCGCGCGAGCTTCTCCAGGCGCGCACGGAGCGTGCGGATGCGCTTGGCGATCAAGCGGCGATCGGTTTCGAGCTGCGTCTCGCCCGGACCGCGCAGGCCGATACCGCCCTTCTGCCGCTCGAGGTGAGTCCAGCCTCGCACCAAGCGGGTCGACAGATGCGACAGCTGCGCGAGCTCCACCTGAAGCTTGCCTTCGAAGCTGCGTGCTCGCTGAGAAAAGATGTCAAGAATCAGACCGTTACGATCCAGAACTCGACAGGAGGTCAGTTTCTCGAGATTGCGCTCTTGGCTCGGACTGAGCGTTCGATCGACGAGGATCACCTCGGCCTTCGAATCCCGCGCGCGATCGCGGATTTCCTCCGCCTTGCCCACGCCCACGAAGTACTTCGGGTCGGGCCGCGGCCGCGATGCGGTGATGAGCGCCACGGGCAGCGCACCCGCGGAAGTCGCGAGCGCTTCGAACTCCGCGGTGTCATGAGGGTCGACCGGCTGTCCGATACCGACGCCGACCAACAGGGCGCGTTCTCCGCCCCGCGGACGCTCAAACAAAAAAGCGCTCGTCACTCATGCTCATTCGACGATGGCTGGTTCCGTGACCTCGCCGTCCTCGCCGGTCGGCAAGCGCACATTGCGCGCCGGTACCACCGTCGAAATGGCGTGCTTGTACACCATTTGGCTGACGCTGTTACGAAGCAACACGACGAATTGATCGAAGGAATCGATCTGTCCTTGCAGCTTGATGCCGTTCACCAGATAAATTGAGACGGGCACGCGCTCCTTGCGGAGGGCATTCAAAAAAGGATCCTGCAGAGACTGGCCACGGGCCATGGGAGAGCTCCTTATTTTTTGTGTCTTGAACAATGCCTCGTCACTTCCCTGCGCCAGGCGAACACCGTTCAATCCTAGCACAGCAAAGTTAGCTTAAGCGTAAGACCATCCGGCGAATCCGCCCTTGGATAGTGGCCGCACTAACGCCGATGTAAGATCGATTATCGCGGAATCAACCCATGTCGCTCGCTCGCGACGCCGAAGCCACGTCAATTGCCGCTTGGCGAGTTGTCGCGTCGCCGCAAGCGCTTGTTTTTTAGACTCTTCCAAGCCGCATTGTCCTGCGAGGAACTTCCATAACTGTCGATATCCGACCGCCCGCATCGACGGATGTTCCGCCGTGAGCGTGCTTCTTTCGCGCAATCGGCGCACCTCGTCCAGGAAGCCCGCCTCCCACATGGCCGCAAAGCGCGCCTGGATTCTCGCGTGCAGCACGGCGCGATCCTCGGGCGAGATCGCGAATTCCATGATCTCGAGGTCGGCGAACGCCGGAGCGCGCGATTGTTGCAAGCGGGTGATGGGCTCGCCGGTGACGCGATAGACCTCGAGGGCCCGCTGAATGCGCTGGGGATCATTCACGTGGATGCGCGCCGCGGCGGCGGGATCCACGCGCCGGAGCTCCTCGTGCAACGCCGGCCAGCCGCCGGCGGCGGCGCGGGCTTCGATCTCCCCGCGCACTTCCGGGTCCGCCGCGGGCAGCTGGGCGAGTCCGCCCAAAAGCGCGTGGAAGTAGAGCATCGTGCCGCCGACCAGGAGCGGCTGTCGTCCGCGGGCCCAGATATCGCGCATGACTGCACTCGCATCGCGCACGAACTCGCCCGCTGAATAATTCGCTTCCGGTTCGCGGATGTCGAGAAGGTGGTGCGGGATGCGTGCGCGCGTCTCAAGATCGGGCTTCGCGGTCCCGATGTCCATGCCGCGGTACACCTGGGCGGAGTCGACGCTCACGATCTCGAAGGGGAAACGGCGGGCGAGATCGAGCGCGAGCTCCGATTTGCCGGCCCCCGTCGGTCCCATCAGCAAGAGCGCGCTGCGCCGGCCCGACGCTGCCCCAGGCATCAGCGCCCGCGCATGAACAGCCGATCGAGATCCCCGAGCGACAGCCGCACCCAGGTCGGGCGGCCGTGATTGCACTGATCGGCCCGATCGGTGCGCTCCATCTCGCGCAGCAATGCATTCATTTCAGCGATGCCGAGCGTGCGCTGGGCGCGCACCGCCGCGTGACACGCCATCGTGCCGAGGCGCCGGTTGATCGATTCCTCGACGCGGCGCGAATGACCGGTCTCGGCGAGGTCCGCCAAGACGTCGCGCACCACCCCCGCGGGATCGTCGCTCGCCAGCAGACTCGGCACGCCACGCAGGGCCAGCTGGTCCGGCCCGAGTCGAGTGAGAGCGAAGCCGAGCGCGGCGAATTCGGGCGCATGCGCCTCGGCCGCCTCCGCCTGCGCCGCGGTCACCTTGATGATGTCGGGCACCAGCAAGTGCTGCTGAGCAGTCTCACCGCTCAACAGCCGCTTCATGCGCTCGTACATCACCCGCTCGTGCGCCGCGTGCATGTCCACGAGCACGAGTCCTTCGGCCGTTTGCGACAAGATGTAAACACCGTGCAACTGCGCCACGGCGAAGCCCAGCGGCGGCCCGGTCTCGCCCTCTTCCCCGCGCTCGTCCTCGCCTATGGCATCGCTTTGCACAGCGGCGCCGCCCGGATCGCCGCGGCGCGCGGCATTGCTCGAGAGGGGCTGGTAGTAGCCCTCGAGCGCGGCAGCCGCCGGACGCTCGGGCAGCCGAAAGCGGCCCTGCGCAAAGTGCCCCTGCGCGAAGCCGCCGGCGCGCTCGTCCAGCCGCAAGCCGTCGAGCGAGGCGCTCCCAGACGATACGGCAGTCGGCCGGGTCTCGGCGAGGGCCCGTTCGAGCGTGCGGAACATGAAGTCGTGCACGCTGCGCGCTTCGCGAAAGCGCACCTCGAGCTTCTGCGGATGCGCGTTCACGTCCACCTGCGTGGGATCCAGGTCGAGATACAAGAGATAGGCACAGAAGCGACCCCCGAACAGCACGTCCTGATACGCGAGGCGTGCGGCGCTCGCGATCAGCTTGTCGCGCACGAAGCGGCCGTTCAAGAACGCGAATTGCAGATCCGACTGGCTGCGCGAGAACGTGGGCAGCGCAATCCATCCCACCAACCGCAGGCGCTCGGACTCGTGGTGCAGCTCGATCACGTGCGCCGCGAACTCCTCGCCGCAGAGCTTGGCGACGCGCGCGAGACGCTCCGCCTCGGTTCGCGCCGGCGGCAGGGACCAGACGCTCTTGCCGTTGTGCGCCAGGGAGAAGCCGACCTCGAAGCGCGACAGGGCGAGGCGCTCGAGCATGCGCAGCACGTGCTGGTACTCGGTGCTTTCGGCGCGCAGGAACTTGCGCCGCGCGGGTACGTTGAAGAACAGGTCGCGCACCTCGATGCTCGTTCCCCGCGGATGGGAGGCCGGCGCGGGAGGGCTGAGCGCGCCGTCTCGCGCCTCGACGCTCCAGGCATGCTCGGACTCATTCGAGCGCGAAGTGAGCCCCAAGCGCGCCACGGAAGCGATGCTGGGCAGCGCCTCGCCGCGAAAGCCCAAGGTGGCGACGCGCTCGAGATCGTCGAGCGATGCGATCTTGCTGGTCGCGTGGCGGGCGAGCGCGAGGCCGATTTCCTTTGGCGCGATCCCGAGCCCGTCGTCGCGCACACGAATGAGCCCGCAGCCGCCGCGCTCGAGCTCCACGTCGATGCGCGAGGCCCCGGCATCGAGGGAATTCTCCACCAGCTCCTTGACCACGGAGGCGGGACGCTCGATCACCTCGCCGGCGGCGATCTGGTTGATGAGCTCATCGTTGAGAATCTGGATGGACAAGGGGCACCTCGCGGCTCCGCTGCGCGCGCGCCCATTTTCGCACAGCGCGCCGCGCGCGCAGCGGGATTATCCGCCGCTGTCGTGCTCGGGCGCGGCGAGCTCGGGCCGTGCCGCGCCGGCGGCGATCTGCGCGATGCGCGAGCCCGCCGGCGGATCGGAGTAAAAATACTCCTTGAGGCCCTGATGAATCGCCGCCGCAAGCTTCGCCTGGTGCGCAACGCCTCGCAGCCGCTGCTCCTCGGCGGGATTGGAGATGTAGGCCGTCTCGACCAGCATGGAGGGAATATCCGGCGATTTGAGCACCATGAACCCGGCCTGCTGAACCAAGGGCTTGCGCACCTCGCCGACCAGATTGAGCTGATGCAGGACATGCTCGGCGGCCGTCTCGCTCGCGCTCAACGAAGCGGTCTGCGACAAATTGAGCAGCACCGAAGCCAAGAGGTTGCCCTTGTCCTCGAGCGAGACCCCGCCGATCAGGTCGGCGGCGTTCTCGCGCTCGGCAAGCCAGCGGGCTGCCTCGCTGGTCGCGCCGCGCTGAGACAAAATATAGACGGAGGAGCCGTCGACCGCGCGATCGCGGATCGAGTCGGCATGAATGGACACGAACAGATCCGCTTGCTGCGCGCGTGCGCGGCGCATGCGATCGCGCAACGGCACGAAGTAGTCGCCGTTGCGGGTGAGTACCGCCCGCATACCGGGCTCGGCATCGACGTAACGCTCGAGGGCGCGCGCGATGGCGAGCGTCACGTCCTTCTCACGCGTGCCGTGCATACCGATGGCGCCCGGATCCTCGCCGCCGTGTCCTGCGTCGATGGCGATGATGAGGTCGCGGGCCTCGGGGCGGGCATGCTCCGCCTTGATGGGTGCGTCGGCCGCGACGGCTCCGCCCAAGTCCACGACGAGTCGGTAGCCGTAGCGATCATTCGGCGTGGCGAGAAAGCTCTTCGCGCGGATCGGGCGGGTGAGATCGAGCACCACGCGCAGCTCGCCGCCCGGACGGCGCGCCATGCGCACCTCCTTCACCACCCCGGCAGCCGGCGGCTTTTGGGCTGTCGCCGAGAGGTGCGCAGCCGGGACGTCGAGCACCACGCGGTCGGGATTCTTGAGCATCAGCAAGCTGTGCTTCGCGCTGCCGGATAGCTCGAGCACCACTTGCGTGCCCTCGGGGCTGGCCCACAAGCGCACGGAGCGCACTTCGACCGCTCGCGCCGGGACCACCCCGACGATCGCTAACGCAAGGATCGCGATGCGCAGCAACTGCATGGGCAATAAGTTAACCGCCTTTGATCAGTTTTTCAAGTTAAATTAGATAGATAGCTCGCTAATCTAGTGTCGTCTCGCAGGTCGTGTGCCCAGGTTCTTCCGCGCGCCGTGCCGGCACGCAACCGCGCATGACGTCCGCTCGCCGCGAACTCGAAGGAGACCTCGAGATCGGGCGGCGGTAGCGAGCCTGCGCCCTTCTGTGGCCATTCGACCAAGAGCAAGTGCCCGGCGTCGAGGAAATCCCGCAGCCCCAACTCATCCACCTGCCCGGCCCCTTCGAGTCGGTACAGATCGGCGTGCACGCAGGTGAGCGGTGGTGTGCGCCCGTCGAGTCGATAGGTCTCCACGAGCGTATAGGTGGGACTGCGGATCAGGCCGCTCACGCCGCAGGCGCGCAGGAATGCGCGCACGCAGGTGGTCTTGCCCGCACCCAGATCGCCCTCGAGATACAGGGCGGCGCTCGCCTCCTCGGCGCCGGGGAATGTCCGGGCGAGCGAGACGCCGAGGGCTTCGGTTGCGGAAGCATCGGGAAGAACGAGATCGAGGTCGGATACTGCCATCGTTTTGAGGCGCCGCGATGCAGGGAATGTTGACCATTATAGGCTGGGTGCGGTTAGCCTTCCCCGCATGAGTGCAACCGCCCCGACCGCGAGCCCTGAGCCGATTGATTCCGCCGCCCTGCTCGGCGACATTCGCCGCTGGGCGGCCGAGCTCGGTTTTGCCCGCATCGGCGTCGCGAATATCGATCTCACGCAGGACGAGGCCCGCTTCCTCGATTGGCTGCGAGCGGGTTTCGCGGGCGAGATGCATTACATGAGCCGGCACGGCAGCAAGCGCACGCGGCCGGCGGAGCTCATCCCGGGCACCGTGAGCTGCATCAGCGCACGCATGGATTACTGGCCGGCTGGGGCCGAGGACGCAGAGCGTGTGCTCGGCGACAAGACCGTCGCCTATGTGTCGCGCTACGCGCTCGGCCGCGACTATCACAAGTTGATGCGCCGTCGTCTGCAAGAGCTCTGCAGCCGCATCGCCGAGCGGGTGGGCCGGCTCGGCTATCGCGCGTTCGTCGACAGCGCACCGGTGCTCGAGAAAGCGCTCGCACGCAACGCCGGGCTCGGGTGGATCGGCAAGCACACCAACCTCATCGATTCCCGTGCCGGATCGTATTTCTTCATCGGCGAGATCTATCTGAGCCTCGCGCTGCCGGCGGATGAGGCGAGCACCGCGCACTGCGGAACGTGCAGCGCGTGTTTGCCGGCCTGCCCCACGGGCGCCATCGTCGCGCCGTATCGCCTGGACGCCCGGCGCTGCATCTCCTATCTCACCATCGAGCTCACGGGCTCGATCCCGCTCGAGCTGCGCCGCGCCATCGGCAATCGCATCTACGGCTGCGACGATTGCCAGCTCGTGTGTCCGTGGAACAAATTCGCCCGTCCCACCGTCGAGAAGGACTTCGAGGTGAGGCACGGCCTCGACCGCACGGCGCTCGTCGACGTGTTCGCTTGGAGCGAGGCGGAGTTTTTGGAGAAGACCCGTGGAAGCGCCATCCGCCGCATCGGCTTCGAGCGCTGGCTGCGCAACGTCGCCGTCGCGCTCGGCAACGCACCGACCTCGCCCGAGGTCATCGCGGCGCTCAAGTCGCGCTCGGAGCAGGCTTCGGCCCTGGTGCGCGAGCACGTCGCCTGGGCCCTCGCCCAGCATGGTGCTGCCTGACCCGGCCGCCCACGACGGCCGCACCTAGCGCCGGCCGCGCCTCGCGACTTCGGCTCAGGCACCGCCTGGCGCCACGCTCAGCTCGCGGGCAGCAAGCTGCTGCCGCTCGGATTGAAGAAGTGACGCCCGCGTCGCTTCTTGCTGATCTCGGCGAGCAGCAATCGATAATCGGCGTCGTTGTTGACGGGATCGATGGCGGCCGCGTTCACGATCAGCAGGGGCGATGCGTCGTAGCTGTGAAAAAATCGGGCGTAGGCCTGGGTGAGCTTCTCGAGGTAGCTGCGCTCGATATGCTGCTCATATCGAATGCCGCGCTTGGCGATACGGTCGACCAGGACGTCGACCGGTGCCTGCAGGTAGACGACGAGATCAGGCTTGGGGGCATCGACCACCACCCGCTCATAGACGCGCTCGTACAACGCATATTCCGCATCGTCGAGCGTGACCCGCGCGAACAGCCGGTCCTTCTCCAAAAGGTAGTCCGCCACTCGCACCGCGCCAAACAGGTCTTCCTGGCGCACATCCTCGAGCTGTCTCGCCCGCTGGAATAGAAAGAAAAGCTGCGTCTGGAAGGCCGCTGCCCGCGGATTTTTGTAGAAGCGCTCGAGAAAGGGATTTTGGTCCGCTTCCTCGAGGACCAGCTGGCCGCCGATCGATTGCGCGAGAAGCCGCGCGAGACTGGTCTTGCCCACGCCGATGGGCCCTTCGATGACGATGAAGCGGTGCGGAATCGCGCCCGGCGAAGTGCCTCTATTTTCACTCAACAACAGAAATTCCCTCGGCGCCCGACCGCGCCTTCAACTCCGCGACACGGCCGTGGCCCGGTATATCGAGCGTGGGAGCAATATCGGAGAGAGGATACAGTACGAAGTTGCGGCTCGACACTCCGGGATGGGGCACGATGAGTCCGGGTTCGTGGATCACGGCACCGACCATCCACACGAGGTCGAGATCGATCAGGCGCGGCCCCCACTGCTCGCGGCGCACCCGCCCCATTTGCCGCTCGATCTCGAGCAACGATTCGAGCAGCACCTTCGGCTCGAGCTGCGTCAACACGCCGGCGGCGCCATTGATGAAATCCGGCTGATCCTGGGGGCCCATGGGGCGAGTCGCATACAGGCGCGAGCGCGCTTCGAGGCGGGTCGCGGGCAAGCGGCCGATGTGCTCATACGCGCTCAGCACTTGCTCCCTCGGGCCGTCGAGATTACTGCCGAGAGCGATGTATGCCGGGCGCCAGAGCGCACTCATGGCTAGCTGCGCGCCGCCCCGCCTCGCCGCCGGCGCCGGCGGCGGCGCCCCGGCACCCCGGTGCCGCCGGCCGCGTCGGGCTCGGGCGGACGCGCCTGCACGAGGGCCACGCGCTCCTCCTGCGGCAGCGTCTGCACGTGCGTCCACCAGGCTGCGAGCTCGGGATCGGCGACGCCGACCTCAGCACGCAGCAGCAGGAAATCATAAGCGGCGCGAAAGCGCGGATGCTGCAGCAAGCTCAAGGACTTGATCCCGCTGCGGCGGGTGAAGCGAGGCTGCAGCATCAACAGCTCGCGCATCGGCACCGCGAAGCGCCGCGGAATCGCAACGCGCGACTGCTGCGCCCTCAGCACGGCATCGCAGGCTTGCATGAGCTGCGCAAAATCAGGCGCAGGACCCGCTTGGCGCTCATTGAGCTCGCGCAACACTGCGCTCCACAGCACGATCGCAAACAGAAAGGTGGGCGTGACGGGCTTGTCGGCCAGCACGCGGGCATCGGTGTTCGCCAGCCCGCGCTCGAGCATCTCGCGTGCATAGGCATACGGGGGCAGCGCGAACGCCGCCGCCGCCAGCGGAAAGAGGTGCTCGAACAATCCGTATTTCTGTAACAGGGCAAACGATTTGGCGCCGAAACCCGATAGAAAGAGCTTGAGGCATTCATCGAAGAGCCGCGCCGGCGGCACGCCGTCGAGCAGGTGCGCCAAGCGGCTGATCGGCTGCTCGGTCTCGGGATCGAAGGTGAAATCGAGCTTGGCCGCGAACCGCACGGCGCGCAGCATCCGCACAGGATCCTCGCGATAGCGGGTCTCCGGGTCGCCGATCAGCTTCAAACGCCGCGCCTTGATGTCGGCCACGCCGTCGGCGAAGTCCCAGATGGACAGATCGTCGATGTTGTAATAAAGGCTGTTCGCGGCGAAGTCGCGCCGCCACACGTCCTCCTCGACCGTACCGTAAATGTTGTCGCGCAGGATGCGTCCGCGGGTGTCGAACGCGCGATGCTCCGAATCCTCGATCACCGGCGCTTCGCGGATCTCCTCGCCTTCCGCGTCCGGCTCGGTCTCTGCGTCCTCGCGCTCGGGCGCCGAAGCGGCGCGGAACGTCGCGACCTCGATGATCTCACTGCCGAAATGCACGTGCGCGAGGCGGAACCGCCTGCCGATGAGGCGACAGTTACGAAACAGGCGCCGCACATCCTCGGGCAACGCATTGGTCGCCACGTCAAAATCCTTGGGCGTGAGCCCCAGGAGCAAATCGCGCACCGCCCCCCCGACGAGGAACGCCTGGTACCCCGCGTCCTTCAGCCGGTAAAGAACCTTCAAGGCATTGGGCGAGATGGAGCGGCGCGAGACCGGGTGCTCGGGGCGAGGAATCACCACATGCGTGATTGGCGTCGACGGTACGTTCAAAAAAATTAGGTTCCGCTTGAGTCAAAAAAATTGGCCCGTATACTACCAGCCCTCTCGGGCGCAGGTCGCCCGAAGATCCTACCAGGGCTCCCTTCGTCTAGAGGCCTAGGACACGGCCCTCTCAAGGCTGTAACACCGGTTCGAATCCGGTAGGGAGCGCCATTAAAATCAATGCGTTACCTAGAAACCTACCGCTCCGATGATTTGAAATGGGAATCTAGTGGGAACTAGACCAACCCCAAAAAGCCGAATTTTGCCGGACTGGTGCGGCCCGCTCGGGCGTTGGAGCAGCCCACGAACAACACCGCAAGTGCCGAGCCCGCCACGCATAGACGCATCGCTGCACGCATACTGTTACGGGGTTGCGGACCCACGGTTTTAGCTCGATTACTCAGGCTTGTTCGCGTATCTATTCTCAGTCCTGCGAGTACGTCCAGCGCTGCTTGTCGAACTCGTACATGTTCATCGAGAACGGTAGAGGACCGGGATAGAAAAGGGAGGCAGCGCTGCCGCCCAGGTAAGCTATCCCCCACTCGGGGCCCCTATTCTGACCATTCTCATAATGGATTTTGAAGCCAACTTGCTCCAAATTCTCGGGGTAATGTCCGTGTTCTCTCTTATACGATTCAACCGCCTCTATGATTCGTTCTGCATACGCACCGCTGTCGGATTGTTGAAGTACCCATGCCATCGAAACGGCGGCGAATGTAGCGAGGATGTAGCCGACCCATTGCCCTTGTGTTCTTCGGCGCTCCGGCCTGCGCCAAATTACATAGAGACTATAGAGCAGCCAGGGTATCAGCAGCGGCGAAGCAAAAAGGACAGGCAGCGCGAAATAGACCCTAACCTCCCAATGCCGTACCGGTTCGATCCATGTCGCTAGCACAGATGCTGCAATCGCAAACAGCGCGACGCGGTGCTTGCACTCCTATATCTCGGCCGGCACGACGAATGCCGCGCTTGGAAGGGATTTGACTGGGATGCGATGCATCGATTGCACGAGAAAGGCTACATCACTAACCCGTTCGGCAAAGCCAAGTCGGTCGTGTTCACCGAGGAGGGACTGCGCGAGTCTCAGCGGTTGTTTCGCGAGTTGTTCTCCGCATAGATGGTGAACAAAGCGCGCATGCGGCACCCGGCAATCAGAAAACTCGCTGCACCATGCCGATATCACGCGGCTTGCTGTAATCAGGACCGAAGCATTCTCGGGGGATCGAGTCTGTTTGAACCTTTCCGCGGCAAGAGCGGGAAGGATCTTTAAGGCTTCTTCGCGACGACCCTCCCGTTTTCCCACACGTACAAGGGTGTTCCGGACATCCGCGCCGCTTTCAGGGCCCTCTCTCCAGTAGTTGCGGTTCGCGGACCGAATTATCGTAAATTGCCTCGGCGGAAACCGTCAGCCGGTGGCTCGAAGTTCCTCTCGCAATACGCGGCGCAGCGTAGCCTCTAAAGGCTCGATCTTGCGCTTAATATGCTCGCGGAGTGCTGCATTAATCAGCGACTGATAGTTTCCACCACCGGCATCGTTGACCTGTTGCTTAAACCAAGCCAACAGGTGGTCATCAACCCGAATGGTAATCCGAGTCTTGCCCTTGGCTGGAGCCATGACAGGCCCGCGCCTAGCTTTGGCAAAATCGTACTCTTTGCGCATTAGACAACCGCGCATCGAAGGTTTAGGCATCAGGTCCGGTCACGATCCATTTCAGTGAGAGCTAAGGGTGCAGAGGGTTGATAAGAACATTCCATTCTCTCGGCGTGATGATCGTGGGCACGAGCATTGCCGGCGTCGCGGGGGTCCCGGCGCGCAGAAATAGGCGAGTAAGGTTTCCGGTCGCGCTCTACTCCCCTGATTGTCTGCATCGCCGGGTGTGAACGATATTCGTGCGGCCATCGAATAGCGGCAATGCCGAAACGCACATACGAGACGGACTGCGCAGTCGGTGAAGAGATATGTCATGCGCCGCAGAGCACACTTCGCTCAGCCGGCATAGCCCCAGGCATTGACGAGTCGAACCATCACCTCGCGCCATGTGGGCGAAGAGTTGAGAATGGTCGTGACGATCTCGCCTGTCCAAAGCAGGGCTGCGCCGAACAGCACCGCTGGATGAATGCGTCGCCGGTGCCACAGATCCCAAAGCCCCATGGCCACGAGAATGAGAAAGATGCCCCAGAAGTATTGCAGCCACCAACCAAATAGGCCTGGAATCTCCGTTTTGATCCCCATGAGCCAGATGCGCGCAAACCCAGCGTCAGAAATGGCAACCGCCGAGAGAAGCATCAGTCGCTTGTGCGCGGCCGGATTCCTGCGAAAAACAACGCCGGCGGTCATAAAGACCGAGAAGGTGATCATCTCCTCAAATTCGAGCGCGAGAAACTGCGGTGCGTAGTCCGCATGAGTAACCTGCCGCACCTGATCCACCAGGGCAGCAGCCAGGCCTAGCGAACCATCAGAACCGACACGGAAACTGTCAGCCAACCCAGTTGTTTGTGCCTGCGCAAGTTGCCCATCTCGACCCACAGGATCTGAAGAGTGACGAGTCCGAGCCAAAAAACATAGACTGCGGCATGAACATTCAGGATGAAGGGCGGCGATGGCGCCTCGCCCCGATAGCGGGCGAAGTCCATTCCGAACCCCGCAAGAATTGCCACCCACACCACTCCGATCCAGACTAAGTAGATCTTTCGGTCGCTTGCCGGTGGCCATGCGGTGGCCGCAACTCGTTGCACTCTTCATCCCTCCTTGTTTATTGGATTGTTGCGGACGCTCGTGTCTGTGCCGTTTGCCAACGCCGCGCTACAACGCTCCACCGCGCGTTGCACGACTGATCTAGTCACGGCTCATTGCACTTAGACTGGTCGGTGAGCGACAAGACAAACGACTCTCGGGCACATGTTTTGTTGTCGACGCCGTTGGCGAGCACCATGCATCGGTCGTTGGTGTCCGCCGCCGAAGTGAGGGTGAATTGCTTGGCCAGGGTCGGGCTGATTTCCAGGTTCAGGTCGGTGGCCTTGAAATCGAGGTGGGTCCAGAGCACCGCTCCATTATTCTTCCATTATGGAGGCCGGCGGTCGGCAGGTAAAGTCGCGCTAGAGGGGTGCTACGCGCGCCGGGCGAGGCGGCGATCGCCGGCCGCGGCGGTTGCGGTTTCACTCGAGAACCGCTAAAAAGCTCCCTGTCTTGGGGAGTAGCCGCCCGGCCTGACCGGGCCGTACGTCAACATACTTGGGCGAAAGTCCATGGCGTACGGGGCTTTCGAGCATGGCGAGACCAACGGCAAGACCTCCGGCTCGAGCGGCGGAGGCTTTGTCGTGGTCCAACGCCGCTCGACCCGGAGTCTGTAGATGGAAGCATTTCTAATTTCCCTTTCCACCGTGGCGATTGCCGAGATGGGCGACCGCACTCAGCTCCTCGCGCTCGTGCTCGCTGCGCACTATCGCAAGCCCTGGCCGATCATTGCCGGCATCGTTTGCGCAACGCTCGTCAACCACGCGGTCGCCGGCTATGTGGGTGCCCACATCGGGCACTTCCTCACGCCGTCACGTCTCGATCTTGTCGTAGGCATCAGCATGATCGGTATGGCCCTCTGGACGCTGAAGCCCGACAAGCTCGGTGACGAGGATGCGAAACCACGTCGAGCGAGTGCGTTCGCGGCGACCTGCATTGCATTCTTCATCGCCGAGATCGGCGACAAGACCCAAATCGCGACCATGGCACTCGGCGCCGCTTACCAGAACCTCGCAGCGGTCGTGTCCGGCACGACTCTTGGCATGCTCGCCGCTAACGTCCCCGTCATCTTCCTCGGCAATGCATTCTCGCAACGACTGCCGCTCAAAGCCATCCACATCGTGGCCAGCCTGCTATTTCTCGGGCTCGGTGCGCTTTTTATCTGGCGTGCGTTGGCGCATGGAGTCTGAGAGCCGCGAGGATCGGCGCGCTCTCCGGCTATGATGTGACGTCCCCAGCCGCCTGCGATACAACAGCGTCGGCATCCCTGACCAACCACATCGCGCCCACCAGCAGCGCTGCCGCGAGAAAGAACGGCGCGCCCGGCAAATGCCAGGAGGAATTGCCGCTGATCGAGGCGGCGAAGGTCGCGGTAAACACCATGGGACCGATGAGGCTCGCCAGCCCCTGCAGGCTCGCGAGCGCGCCCTGTAATCGGCCCTGCTCGGTGGGCGTCACGCAGGTCGTCATGATCGTTTGAAGCGATGGGGTCGCGATGCCCCAGAGCGCCATCACCGGCACGCCGATCCAGAACACCGCACCGCTGGACGCCGCGCCGTAGATCGCAAAGCCCGCTGCGCCGAACGCGAGCCCGGTGAGAAGCGCCTTGCGTTCCTTGAGCAGCTTGACCGCCGGCTTCACCACTGCCGCCTGCACGATCAACGAGCAGACGCCGACGCCCGCCAGCAGCGCGCCGACCGCCGCGGTGTCCCAGGCGTATCGATAGCGCATGTAGAGGACGGTGATGCTCGGCAGCACGACATGCGCTAGGTTCATGAGGAAGAACCCGCCGGCCAGCGTCGCGAGCGTGGGATGCGAGCGCAGGAGCTTGAGCGCGCCGACGGGATTCGCGGCTTTCCACCTGAACGGCACGCGCCTCTCCGCAGGCAACGATTCGGGCAGCACGAACAGGCCCCAACACACATTCGCGAGGGCCATCCCCGCGGCGGCCCAAAACGGCAGCCTTGGAGAGATCGCGCCGAGCACGCCACCGAGCGCCGGTCCGGTGATGAAGCCCACGCCGAATGCGGCGCCGATCAATCCGAAGTTCTGGGCTCGCTTCTCGGGTGGACTGATATCGGAAATGTAGGCGCCTGCGGTACTGAAGCTCGCCGCCGTGATGCCCGAGATGACGCGCCCGACCAGCAGCCATCCGAGATTCGGCGCCCACGCCATGAGGATGAAGTCGAGCCCCAATCCCGCGCAGGAGATCAGGATGACGGGGCGGCGCCCGAAGTGATCCGACAGCGAACCCTGCACGGGCGAGAAGAAGAACTGCATGAGCGCCCAGGCAGTGCCGAACAGACCGTAGACCTCCGCACCTCTTGCCGCGCTGCCGCCCGCAAAATCCTGCACGAGCACCGGCAGCACGGGAATGATCATCCCGAAGGCCAGCATGTCGATCAACACCGTGACGAAGATGAAGGGCAGCGCAGCGCGTTGGCGTTTGGACTCTATGGCCATGCGGGAAAAAACTCCGGAATCAGCCGACCCATATATTACCGCGGGGTTGCTTCACCGCCATGGCAGCCGCAACTGTGACACATTCCCCTCCTTCCTCTGCCCCCCCGAGAGCACAATCGCTCCTGAAATCGCATCGCGCATGCGGCATCTTTACTGGCATAGCCACGGAGGCTTTGGTGAGGATCCTATTGATCGCGGCAATGGCCGCCCCCCTGATCGCCGGTCGACCTGCTCTCTCCCAGATTCTGATCGCAGCGAACCCCTACTCGCAGCAGTTCGCGCAAAACGTGCGGCAGAACCAGGAAGCTTGGAAGCAGCTCGGCGCCGAGGCGGCCGATATCGTGTCACCCAAGCTGACAGCCGTCGAGGTCACCATGAGCTGCGGTCGCTACACCGAGCTCGAGGCGAGCTTCTCGAACGGTATGGTCGAGAGCAAGGAGATTCCAGGCGACGATGCGACTCAGACGAAGCTCGGCACTTTGTTTGCGCTGAACCGCGCGATCGTGAGCATCCTCGAACAGCCCTGCATGGAGTGAGGCTCATGGGCCGGCCCTTGCGCCCGCCTCGCCGCGCGTCCTTGGTGCCCGCCGCAATTTTTATCGCTTCGCGCAGCGAAGCGCGCCGTCCATCGGTTCCATCGTCCGGTAAAATGCCCCGACATGACCGACCTGGCCGCCGCGCTGCATCGCATTTTCGGATTTGAGGCCTTTCGCCCCGGCCAGGAGGCCGTGGTGCGCGACGTGCTGGCGGGCAAAGACGTGCTCGCGCTCATGCCGACGGGCGGCGGCAAATCGCTCTGCTTCCAATTGCCGGCGGTGCTCAAGGCCGGGCTGAGCATCGTGGTCTCGCCGTTGATCGCGCTCATGCAGGACCAGGTGCGGCTGCTCGAGGACAACGGCGTCACCGCGACCTTCATCAACTCGACGCTGCGCGCCGACGAGATCCGGCGCCGCTTGTCGGCGGCGATGCAGGGTGAATACAAGCTCATCTATCTCGCTCCGGAGCGTCTGTTGCTCACCGATTTCCTCGAAGGCCCGCTGCAGCGGTTGAGCGTCGATCCCGGCATCAGCGCCTTCGTGATCGACGAGGCGCACTGCGTGTCCGAATGGGGCCACGATTTCCGTCCCGAATACCGCCAGCTCTCGACGCTGCGCAGACGCTATCCGCAGATTCCACTGCTCGCCTTCACCGCCACCGCAACCGCTCGAGTACGCGCCGACATCGCGACACAGCTCGCATTGCGCAATCCCGCGCTGCACCTGTCGAGCTTCAACCGTCCGAATCTTTTCTACCGCGTGCAGCCGAAGAGCAAGGGGAGTTATGCGGATCTCCTCGCTCGGGCCCGTGCGGGCGGAGCCGGCATCGTGTATTGCCTGTCGCGCCGGCGCGTCGAGGAGCTTGCCTCGCAATTGCAAGGGCACGGCATCGCCGCTCTGCCGTACCACGCCGGCTTGGAGGCCGCGGTCCGCCGGGGCAATCAGGAGGCCTTCATCCGCGACGATGCACAGGTCATGGTCGCCACGATTGCGTTCGGCATGGGCATCAATAAGCCGGACGTGCGCTGGGTGTCGCATTACGATCTGCCGCGCAGCCTCGAGGGCTATTACCAGGAGTCCGGGCGCGCCGGCCGCGATGGCGATCCGGCCGAGTGCACGCTGTATTTCGGCCTCGCGGACATTCGCACCGCCGAATTCCTCATCCAGCAGAAAGTCGATCCCGACACGGGTGATCCGCTCGAGACCGAACAGCGCATCGCGCGCCAGCAGCTGCGGCAGGTCTTGAGCTATGCCGAATCCACCGAATGCCGCCGCGCCATTCAGCTGCGCTACTTCGACGAGACGTTCGAGGGTCCCTGCGGCGCTTGCGACAATTGCTGCGAGCCGCGGGCAGAGCGCGATTGCACGGTACAGTCGAAGCAGTTTTTGTCCTGCATTGCGCGCCTTGCGCAGCGTGGCGAGCGATTCGGCGCGGCTCACATCATCGACATTCTGCGCGGCAGCCGCTCGGAGCGGATCGTGTCCCGCGGGCACGACACGCTGAGTGTGCACGGCATCGGCGCAAGGTGGCGCGTGCAGGAGTGGCGCGAGCTGATCCGTGCACTGCGCCACCAAGGCCTCGTGGTGGAGACCCAGGACGGCTATCCCGTGCTCTCGCTCAATGCGGCGAGCTGGGAAGTGCTGCGCGACCAGCGCAGCGTGCAAATCTTTGAGGCTCTGCCGCGAGCGGCGTCGAAGACCCGCTCTGCATCCTCGCCGGCCGCGTCCTCGCCGGCGGTCACGCCCGAGGGAGGCGAGCTGTTCGAGATCCTGCGCGCTTTGCGCAAGCGCCTCGCGGATGCGCAAGGCATGCCGCCGTATGTGATCTTTCACGATGCGACCTTGCGGGAGATTGCGCAGCGCCGGCCCGTCACACTCGGCCAATTCGCGGGCATCCGCGGCGTCGGCGAGGCGAAGCTTGCGCGCTACGGGGAGGAATTCGTCGCCGTGGTCCGGGGACACTCGGCGGCCGAGTAGTACGCCTGAAGCGCGCGGCGAGCTCGAGCCGCGTCCTTCGGCTTGACTCTCGCGGGCGTCTGCCGAACGATAGCTGCATGGCGATGTGGGTGGGCACTTCCGGCTACAACTACCCCGAATGGCGGGGCAGCTTCTATCCTGACAAGCTGGCTGCGGCAAAGATGCTCCCCTACTACGCGGAGCGCTTCAGTACCGTCGAGATCAACTACACCTTCTATCGCACACCCAATGCGAAGATCCTCGCGGGCTGGAGCGCGGCGACACCGGACCCATTCAAGCTCACCCTGAAGGCGCCGAAACGCATTACCCACACCGCCCGGCTCAAGGACTGCGACGAGCTGCTGCAGTACTTCGTGAGGACGGCGAACACCCTCGGCTCCAAGCTCGGCGTCATTTTTTTTCAGCTGCCGCCCTACTTCAAGAAGGACCTCGGGCTGCTCGGCGCCTTCCTCGAGTTGCTGCCGGCGGGCACTCGAGCCGCGTTCGAATTTCGCCACACCTCGTGGCTCGAGGACCCGGTCTACCGCCTGCTAGAGTCCAAAGGCGTTGCGCTCTGCGTGGCGGAGAGCGAGAAACTGTCGACGCCGGTGGAGATCACCGCGGACTACGCGTATTTCCGACTGCGGGACGAGGGCTACACGCCGCAGGATGTCGCGCGCTGGGCGCACACCGTGCAGGCGCGCACCTCTTCCTGCAAGGACGTGTTCGTGTACTTCAAGCACGAGGAGTCGGGTACGGGTCCCGCTTTCGCGCGCATCTTCCTGGACGCGCTCGCGGGCGGCGCGCGCGAGTCCCCGGGGTGACCGGCGAGCAGACCGGGCGATTCGCGCTCTATCTCGTGATGACATTCGGCATCACCTGGGTGTGCTGGTGGCCCCTCGCCTCCTTGATCCCTTTGGGCTCCGGGGCATTCTCCAATCCCACCTTCAGCACGCTGTACATCGTGGGTGGGCTGGGACCGACCTTGGCTGCGCTGTTGGCGGTCGCTCTCACGCAGCGGGAGGGCTCGTTGGCGGCTTACGGGGCAAGCCTCATCCGCTGGCGCGTCCCGCTCGCTTGGTACGTGGCGGCGTTCCTCTTGCCGCCCATTCTGGCCTTCACGCTCGACCTGCTCGCGGCATGGTTCGGTACCCAGGCACCCTCGTTCCCCGCCTTTCGCGACCTGTCCCGAATACCGTTGATCTTCCTGACCATGATTCTGGGAGGAGGGCTGGAAGAGCTCGGCTGGCGCGGCGTCGCGCAGCCCATGCTCGAGCGGCGCTTGAGCCGGCTGGCGAGCGCCGCGGTCGTCGGTACCGCCTGGGCCCTCTGGCACCTGCCTCTTTTCTTCATTCACGGCGTCTCGCAATACGGCGCGAACTTCGAGCTGTTCGCCGCGGACGTCGTGGGAAACGCCTTTCTGTTGGCCTGGATCTATGGCGGCACCGGCAGCATTCTCGTGTGTGTGCTGTTCCACGCGGCGAGCAATACCTCCGCCACTCTGGGCCTCAATGCCTGGGACGGCAGTGCGCAGATGGCCTGGATTGGACCGGCGATCAAAATTGCCCTCGGCGCGGCGCTGATCCTGCTGCTGCCGCGCTTCAAGCAGCCGAAGCCTGCGCCGCCTTCAGGGGCACTTCTTCCTTGATCGGCAGATTGATGAGCGCGGCCGCGAGAGCGAGCACGATGTCGGCGTACCAGACCCAGTCGTAGGATCCGAGCCGCGCCATGGCCACGCCGCCGAGCCACGCACCCAGAAACCCCCCGATCTGATGGCTCAGGAGCGTGACTCCAAAGAGCGTCGTCAGGTAGCGGGTGCCGAATAGCTTGCCGACGAGCCCGGCCGTCGGGGGCACGGTGGCGAGCCAGCTGAATCCGAGCGCGCCCGCGATGAGATACACGTTGAGCGCCGTCTTCGGCATCCACAGATAGCAAATCACCACCGCGGCGCGGCTCGCGTACAGCCAGGCGAGAATGCTCTTCATGCGGTAGTGCCGGCCGAGCCAACCGACGAACAAGCTGCCGGCGACGTTGAATGCGCCGATCAAGGCGAGCGAATTGGCCGCGACGGTCGCGGACAGCCCGCAGAGCGCCAAGTTGCCTGGCAAGTGGGTGACGAGAAAAGCGATGTGAAACCCGCAGGTGAAAAAACCCGCATTGAGGTACAGGTAGCTCGGATCGCGCACGGCCACGCGCAACTGCTCGCGCAAGCCGCGTGACGTTGCGGCCCCCGCCCCCGACGCATGCGGCGTTGGCGGCTTCTCGCGGAAAAGCCATGCGAGCGGCACGGTCATGAGCGCCACAATCGAGACTCCGAGCATGCCTGTGCGCCAGCCCGCACCCTTGATCAACAGCTGGATGAGCGGCGCGAACATGAGCTGCCCGAGCGAGCCGCCCGCATTGATGATGCCGGCGGCGAGCGAGCGTGCGGACGGCGAGAGCGAGTGGGTCGAGCCGATGAGAATCGCGAAGCTCCCGGCCGCCGTACCCGCGGCGAGCAGAATGCCCAAGGTCACCGTGAACCCGACACCCGACGAGCTCAAGGTCGCGAGCGCGCCGCCCGCAGCCAAGAGGACCGCGCCGAAGATGAGCACTCGATAAGTGCCGTAGTGATCCGCCGCGGCCCCGAACAGCGGCTGAGCGGCGCCCCACACGAACTGCCCGATCGCGAGCGCGAAGCTCACGGATACGAGACTCACGCCCGTCGCGGTGACGATCGGCAGCACGAAGAGCCCGAGCGATTGCCGCACTCCCATGGTGAGCAACAGGATGCCCGCGGCGGCGAGCACGAGCACCCGATGACCCGTCTGCGCGCGGGGCGCCGTCCTCAACGACGGATCAGCCACGGCGTGGCTGCCTCCTGCGTGCGCGCGGCGGAGGCTTCGATTTTGCCCGTGCCGGCCCGTTCCGCCCCACCTTCCCCGGTGCTGCCGCCTGCTTGGCCGCCGCCCCCGCCTCGACCGCGCCTCGCTTCTCGTGCGGCGACGACCCCTTGCGCGCCGGCGTTGATTCACTCCTATCGAAGGTGCCGACGGAGGCGTTCAATGCGGCCGCGAGCGCGGCATCGCCGCTGATCAAATCGCCCCAGCGCAGCTCTTGCCCCTTGCGCCTGCCCTTCAGCGTGAGCTTCAACCCGTCTGGAGAAATGGCCAGAATAAACGTGCGTCCTTCGAGCGTGAGCTCGCGTTTCAGGGTTTTGTCGAGTCGCGTCGTCATGCGCCTCCACTTAGAATGGAAAAAACACGCCGGAGTTTCGAACCTGATCAGTCGCCCAGAGCCGCTCGAAGCGGGCCACCACAGTTTATCCCAAGGGCCCACCCGATGAGTCACCCGGACCCTCAGGCGACGCTGCTCGAGACCGCCGCCGGACTCCATCGAGCCGGCGATCTCGCGGCAGCGCGGCGCCTGTACGATGAGGTGCTCGCGGCCGATCCCGCCCACGACCTCGCTGCATTTCGACTGGGGCTCATCGAGCTGCAGGAGGGTCGAGCGGAGGCCGCAGCGGCGCTGATCGGCCAGGCCGCTGAGCGCGTGCCCGACAATTCCCGCTATCAGCTCGGCCTCGCGCAAGCGCTGCAGGCACTCGGTCGCTGGCCCGCCGCGGCGGCCGCGCTCGAGCGTGTGCTCGAGCTCGAGCCCGATTCCCTCGACGCCCGAATCGATTTGGGCGTGGTCCTGCAGCGCGGCGGCGAGCAAACCGCAGCGGCGGCGGCTTATCGAGCTGCGCTTGCGCGCAAGCCTGACGATCCGCGCGCGCTCGGCAATCTCGGCGCGGTACTGCGGGAACTGGGCGAATTCGAGGAGGCCGTGCAGCTCCTCGAAGCCGCCGCACGCCTCGAGCCCCAGGCCGCATCGCATGCGATCAATCTCGGCATCGTTCGCTGCGAGCGCCGCGAGTTCGCGGTGGCCGAGTCGATCCTGCGCGAAGTCCTCGCGCGCGAGCCGGACAATGCGGACGCCGCATTCAATCTTGGCAATGCGCTGCGCGGCCTCGGGCGGCCGCGCGAGGCGATCGAGCGCTACCGAGAGGCCGCGGCGCATCGTCCGGGGCACGCCGAAGCGCTCAACAATCTCGGTAACGCCTACAAGGAAACGGGTGACTTCGCCGCGGCCATGGCGGCGTTCGACGCCGCGCTCGCCGCCCGCCCGACCTACACGGCCGCGATCAACAACGCGGGTTGTCTGTTGCGCACGCTCGGACGGCTCGATGAGGCGGAGGACATGCTGCGCCGGGGATTGCGCCTCGACCCTCGCCATGCGGCCCTGCACGACAATCTCGCCAACGTGCTCAAGGATGCAGGTGCGCTCGAGGAGGCGATCGCCCACTACCGGCGCGCCCTCGAGCTCGATCCGAGCAACGCCGTCACCCACGGCAATCTCGCCTACGCGCTCAGCTTTCAATGCATCGAGCCCGGCCCCATTCTCGAGGAATGCCTGCGCTGGGGCGCACGCTTCGCCGCACCGCTCGCGCGCGCTCGGATCGAGCGCGATCTCTCGCCGGATCGCCGCCTGAGAGTGGGCTACGTCTCCGGCGACTTTCGCGAGCATTGCCAGAGCTTGTTCACGCTGCCCCTGCTCGCCCACCACGACCGGCGCGGGGTCGAGATCTTCTGCTATTCGAGCGTCGAGCGTCCCGACGCCTGGACGGGGCGCCTGGCGAGCCGCGCCGACGCGTGGCGCGAGGCGCGTGCGCTCGATGACGCCGCGCTTGCCCGGCTCGTGTCCGATGACCGCATCGACGTTCTCGTCGACTTGAACATGCACATGGCGCACGGACGCCCGTTGCTGTTCGCGCGCAAGCCTGCCCCCGTGCAGATCGCGTGGCTCGCCTATCCCGGAACGACCGGCATCCCTGCGATGGACTATCGTCTCAGCGATCCGCGCCTCGATCCGGACGATTTCGATCGCCACTACAGTGAGCGCACGCTGCGGCTCGCCGACACGTTCTGGTGCTACGACCCGCGGGGCGGCCAACCGCAGAACGAAGATATCGAAGTCAACGAGCTGCCCTGCCTTGACGAAGGGTATGTGACGCTCGGCTGCTTCAACAATCCGTGCAAGCTCACCGATCGCACGCTCGCGCTGTGGGGCGGGGTGATGCGCGCGATTCCCGAGGCACGGCTGAAGCTCCTGGCGCCGCCGGGCCGTCACCGCGAGCGATTGCTCGCGCGCCTTGCGGCGCACGGCATCCGGGCGCAACGTCTGTCCTTCGCCGAATATCGTCCGCGCGCAGAATATCTACGCTCCTACCACGACGTCGACTTCGGACTCGACACGCTCCCCTACAACGGCCATACGACGAGTCTCGATGCCTTGTGGATGGGCGTTCCCATCGTGACCCGCCTCGGCGAGACGTGCGTCGGGCGTGCAGGCTTGAGCCAGCTCTTTCACCTCGACCTTGCCGACCTCGTCGCCGATTCCGACGCGGCATTCGTCGCGATCGCGGCGGCCCTTGCGGCCGATCGCGAGCGGCTGCGAAGGCTGCGCCGCTCACTGCGCGATACGATGCAGCGCTCGGCGCTCATGGACGCGGCGCGGTTTGCGCATCACCTCGAACACGCCTACCGATGCGCGTGGCGCGCGCATTGCAGCGCCGTTCCGTCGATGACGCTCTAGCACAGATCGAATTCGCGCGCGCTGGGCGCATCTGCAACATAGTGCGTCCGTCATTCGCGACAGTTCGCTCGCCCAAAAAAAGCTTCTCCCCGGGCGTCAACTTCCCGACGCTTTGACCGTTGGGGTTAGTCATCGATGACGCGGCGGCAGATGCCGTGGCAATGACGTCTTATCGTTAACTTAGGGAGTGCGTGATTATGTCCAACTCATCTCGACTGTTGTCGCTCGGCATCGCGGCGGCGTTGCTGTCCGCATGCGGCGGCGGATCCGACAACTCCGGGGGTTCCGCCACCAGTACGTCGACTTCGACGACGCAAACCGCAAAGCTCGCCGTGATGGTGAGCGATGCCTCATCGGAAGACTGGGCGACCATCGGCGTCAAGATCATGTCGATCGCACTCATTCCGCAAGGCGGCGGCGGCAACGTGACCGTGTACTCGGCGCCGAGCCTGATACCCACCACGAATCTCGTGCTGCTCGATCAACTCGACGAACTGCTCGGCAACACTAGCATTCCCCTCGGCACCTACAGCGGCGCGGTCCTCACCGTGAGCGCGAATCCGGGCGACATCTTGCTCACCACGGCGATGAGTCCGGAGGCCGGCTTTGCCGCGCCGGCGGGCACCACGATCGCCTCGAACCAGATCCAGGTGCAGCATACCCAGGGCGCGACCGGCAGTTTGACCGTGCCTGTCACGGTGAACTTCGATTCGTCCTTGGTGGTGAGCTCGACGCAGAACAACGCGCTCGATCTGGAGTTCGATCTCGCGCATCCCGCATTCCTCATCGGCCACGTTCCGGTGGGAGGCGGCGCGACGCTGTGGGCCGTCAACTTCGACGGGCCCGTGCGCCGCCTGCCGCGCTACGACCTCACACGGCTCGTATTGCGCCACATGTATGGCGACGTCAGCGCAATCTCCTCCGATTCGAGCTCGATCACCGTCACGAAGGAATTCCCGACCGAGCCGGCCGTGAACCCCGAGACGGCGGTCGCCGGCAGCCAGTCGTTGCAGATTTCCGCCGATTCGGTCAACGGGACGATCTTCTATGACCTCGACGCGAAGACGCGAATGGTGATCGACAACTTTTCCTCGGAGGCCTCCCTCGCCGGTCGGTACGTGCGCATCGCCGCGCGTTATCAGCAAGACGGCACGCTCGTCGCAACGCGAATCTATGCGAGCAACGAGTTCAACAACGTCTGGGTCAGCCCCGAAGGACATGTGCTGCACGTCAGTACGACGAGCGACATGGTGACCATCGAGAATGAGTCGGGCATCGGCGTGCCGCTGCTCGTCAACGCCGGCACCCAGTTCTTCGTTCGCGAGCCATATGATCCGACCGTCGACTCCAAGCCAATTGGCACGGGTCCCGCGTTCCTGTCGAGCGAGGATCTGGTCCGTGGCTTCAAGGTGCACGCCACCGTGGTGGATCCTCTCGCCACGCCCCTGGTCGCGCAGAACATCGAGATCGAGACCGCGCGTTATGATGGAAAGATCTCGATGCCGAGTACCACGAACTTCACTTACACGCGCGACTTCGTGGATACAACCGACGATTACGTCTACCCCATGAGCTACATCTCGAGCATGACGCCGAACGGCAAGGACTCGAGCGGCGCCGCGATCAGCGGATACAAGTGGTGGAACTTCGCCTATCCGACCGTGCTCATGGACGGCTCCGATGCGGTCAATGAGTTCGTTGCGGCCACAGGCGGCAGTGTGGACTTCGGCGGCACCGTGGGCGCCGTGCCTTCCTACGGCGTGAGCTTCTCGACCTGGAACGATCCGGCGAATCAGAACGGCTGGGCGGCCTATGCGAGCATCTTGGCGCCCTCGCGCCTTCCGCTCGGCGTCGTCGCCACCGGCCTCCTCGACGGCTCGTTCACCATGACCGCCGTCGGCGGCACCATGCCGGTCACGGTGGACGTGAGCACGACGTCTGGTTCCGCGACGCTCGTCTATCAGGTCGACCGGACGGGCGGCATCGTGACAGTGAGCCCGATCGACGTCACCACGAGCAGCGGCCTCGCTGACTTGACCGCGGGCCTCGCCGTGGCCGCACCGGTCAAGGTGTATGGAACACCGCAGGCGAATGCGGCCTTGAAGGCCTACGCGATCGTGTACTTCACGGGAACCATGCCGACCAATTGATCGGCACTTGCGCATGCCGTGCAGTCCCGGTGGGGCTGCACGGCTTTTTTTGCCTCAGCGCAGCGCGTGCCGCGCGATGATGTCCGCCACTGCGCCGGTCAGCCGCTTCGCGTAATCGATGTGCAGGAACTCGTTCGGTCCGTGCGCATTCGAGTGCGGCCCGAGCACGCCTGTCACCAGGAATTGCGTGCTGGGAAAGCGCTCCCCGAGCATGGCCATGAAGGGGATGGTGCCGCCGACACCCATCGACATGCCTTCGTGGCCGAAGTATTGCCGCGAGGCCTCCGCGACGGCGTGCTCGAGCCAGGGCTCGTTGCGGGGCGCATTCCAGCCGCCGTTCGCCCCTGCAGCAAAGGTAACCCGCGCCCCGTAAGGCGGATCGGTTTCGAGCGCGCGGCGCACCGCGCCCACCGCGGCTGCGGCGTTCGCGGTGGGCGGCAGGCGAAACGACAGCTTCACCGCGAGGCGCGGGGCAAGCACGTTGCCCGCGTTGCTCACGTTCGGCAATCCGTCGAGCCCGGTGACCGTCAAAGTCGGTCTCCACGTCGAGTTCTCGAGCAGCACCGCAGGATCGTCTGACATCGCGCGCACACCGGGCGCGAAGGGCATGCGTGCGGCGACCGAATCGCCGAGAAGCCGCGCGGTGGCTTGAATCTCGCGGCGCCGGTCGGCGGGTACCTCGGCGCGCAGTTCTGCGAGGCGGATCTCGCCGGTGTCCGCATCCGACAGCCGCGCAAGCAGCGCGCGCAGCACATCGAAGCATGACGCCGCGATGCCGCTGCCCGCGCCCGAATGCACGCCCTCGGTGAGCACATCGATCTCCAATGTACCGACGATGTTTCCCCGCAGTGAGCTCGTGAGCCAGAGTCTCTCATAGTCGCCGGCCTCGGCATCGAGGCACACCACGAGACTCGGGGCTCGGATGTCGGCGGCAAGCGCCTCGACGTGCGCCGGCAAATCCACGCTGCCGCTCTCCTCGCAGGCCTCGATGAGCACGACGCAGCGCGCGTGCGGGACATTGTGCGCTTGCAGCGCCGCGATGGCCGTGAGCGAGGAGAAGATCGCATAGCCGTCGTCGGCGGCGCCTCGGCCATACAGCCGGCCGTCCCGGAGCACGGGGTCCCAGGGTCCGAGACCCTCTTGCCAGCCGGTAAATTCGGGCTGCTTGTCGAGATGGCCGTAAAGCAATACCGTGTCGCCGCGAGTGTGGCCCTGCGGCGGCACCTCGATGAATATCAACGGCGTGCGGCCGGGGAGCCGTGAGATGCGCAGCGACAACCCCGCGATCGGCTGGCGCCGGCACCACTCGGCCATGAGCTCCACCGCGCGCTCCATGTGGCCATGCCGTTCCCACTCGGGATCGAACAGCGGGGATTTGTTCGGGATGCGCACGTACTCGCACAGCGCGGGAACGATCGACTGATCCCAGACATCACTCGCGAATCGCGCAATTTGCGATGCTTTCAAACTCATGACCTTGCTCCTTCGCAGTGCAGCTCGAGCGCCGCTCCTTGAGCCACGCCCACGCCGAACCGATACACATTCTGCCCGCCCCGGTAGGCCGTGACGATGAGCGCGGCCGTGATCACCCACAGGATCACCAGGAATGCGCCGGAGGGACGCGATTTGGGGTCCGTGCCCGCGCCGCGCCACACCGCGAGCAATAGCAGCGCGGCGCTGGTGAAGATCGCCCACTTCACGTGCAGCCCCACCGCCGCCCGCGCCGCGGGCGCAAGCTCGACACTCGCCACCGCAGCGAGCCCCGTGCCGAGGGCAAAGAGCGCGCCCACCGCCCCCAGGCACAGATTCCACGTCCCCACCAGCGCGAGGGTCGCACCCTGACGCTCGGGCGCCGCCACCCGCGCCGCACTCAGCGCGAGCGCGCCCGTCACGGTGAGCGCCAGCGGAAAGTGCACGGCCATGGGGTGCCATTCGGGCAGCGCGATCATGCGAGTCTCGCTCGCCACCAGCGAACGGTGTCCTTCAATCCCTCATCGAGCGGCCAACGCGGACTCCACTGCACTTCCTCGCGCAGCCGGCCGATATCCGGCACCAGCACGGCGGGTTCGCCGGGCGGCGCGGGTCGCGCGCCGAGCTTGAGCAGATCGGGGCGGCGGATCTCGCGCGCCAGGCGCTCGAGCAAATCGGCGATGGCGATCCGCTCCCCCGATCCGATATTGACCGGCCCCTGCACCGGGCTCGCGAGCAGCGCCGCGAACGCCGCGCCCACATCATCGACGTGCAGGAAACTTCTGATCTGCCGACCGTGCGTGCACCGCGCCTCGCGCCCCGCGAGCAGATTCACGATCACCGAGGGGATCAACCGCTCGCGGTGCTCTCCAGGCCCGTACTGGAAAAATATCCGGCCCCACGCCGTCGAAATACCGTGAGACTGCCCGTACTCCTCGAGCGAGCGTTGCATGGCGATCTTGCATGCGGCATATGGCGTCGCCGTTCCCGCACCGTCCGCGAGCGGGCTCGAGCGCTCGTGGCACACATCGACGCGCGACCAGTCGTATTCCGCGCAGGTCCCCGCCATCACGGCGCGCACGCCGCCGCAGCGGCCGAACGCGGCGAGCAAGTGCCGCGAAGCGCTCAGCCAGCGGTAGTTCTCCTCGCTCTGCCAGTAAAGGCCGGGTGTCGCGATCCAGGCGAAGTGCAGCAAGTGCGTCGGCCTCGCCGCCTCGAGGAGCGCATCGACCGCGGCCGGATCGGTGAGATCGACATGCCGCATCTCGACCTCGGGCAGCGCCACGCCCGCATCCGGGCGCGGCGAGAGGACGGCGCATACCTCGAAGCCGGCGGCACGCAGCGGTTCGAGGCTCGGGCGGCCGATGAAGCCCGCCGCCCCTGTCACCAAGACCCGGGGCCGCGCCACGCCTTCAGGCCCCGAGCAGCGGATAGGCGGCGTCGCGCGCCGCGATCGTCGAGGGTGCCATCGGCCACGAAATGCCGATGGCCGGATCGTTCCAGCGCACGCCTCGCTCGAAACCGGGGACGTACGGCACCGAGATCATGTACAGAACCTCGGTCTCATCGCTCAGCGTGATGAAGCCATGAGCCAGCCCCTTCGGGACGAAGAGCGAGCGATGGTTGGCGGCACTCAGCTCGACGCCGAACCAGCGCCGCAGCGTGGGCGAGTTTAGCCGCAGGTCCACGACGACGTCGTAGATCGCCCCGGCGGTGCAGCGCACGAGCTTGTCCTCGGCATGCGGCTCCGCTTGGTAGTGCATGCCCCGCAGCGTCCCACGCCGTGCATTGAACGACACGCTCGACTGCGGCATGACAGTCGCCAAGCCGCGCGCGGCGAAGTCTTGCGCGCAGTAGCTGCGCGCAAAAAAGCCGCGCTCGTCCTCGAGCCGATCCATCTCGATGGTATAGGCGCCCGCGAGCGGGGATTCCTGGAACTTCATGGATCGACCGCGACCTGCGGCACCGCGGTGACGAAGCGTCCGCCCCAGGCACGCACGCCGTCGAGCTGGCGGCGGATCTCGTGCTCGAGGTTCCACGGCAGGATCAAGACGTAATCCGGCCGGCTTTCCATCAGTGCCTGCGGCGAAACCACCGGGATGTGGGTGCCGGGCAAGAGTTTGCCCTGCTTGTGGGGATTCAAGTCCGCGACCAGAGCAATGTCCGCGTGCGTGGCGGCGCAAAAATTCAGGAGCGTGTTGCCCTTGGCCGCCGCGCCATAGGCGGCCACACGCTTGCCTTCGCGCTTCGCGCGCGCGAGAAAGTCGAGGAGCGAGCGCCTGCAGGCCTGCACACGGTCCGCGAAGCGGCGGTACGTGTCGAGCTCGCCGAGTCCGGCCGCGGCTTCCTGTGCCCGCAACTCCTGCAGCGAGACGCTGTCCGTGAGATCGGCGCGTTGCGCATGCGCTGCGAAAATGCGCAGCGACCCGCCGTGCGTGGGCAGTTCCTCGGCATCGTAGAGGCGCAGGCCGTGCCGCGAGAACACGTGCTCGACGGCGGTGAGCGAAAGATAGGAGTAGTGCTCGTGATAGATCGTGTCGAACTCGACGTGCTCGATGAGCTTGAGCAGGTGCGGGAACTCGATGCTCGCGGTGCCGCGGGGCTTCAACAGCGCGGCAATGCCGGCGACGAAATCGTTGAGCTGCGGCACGTGTGCGAGCACGTTGTTGCCGACGATCAGATCGGCCCCGCGGCCCTCACTCACGAGCTTGCGGGCGAGCGTCTCACCGAAGAACTCGACCAGCGTCGGCACGCCGATATCCGCGGCCGCGCGTGCGACCGTGGCGGAGGGGTCGATGCCGAGCACCGGGATACCCATCTTCACAAAGTTCTTGAGCAGATAGCCGTCGTTGCTCGCAAGCTCGACCACGAGGCTGGTCGAGTCGAGATCGAATCGGCGGCGTGCCATGTCCGCGTAGCGTTCGGCGTGCGCCAGCCACTCCTCGGAGTACGAGGAGAAGTACACATAGTTGCCGAAGAGCTCCTCCGGCGCCACGTCGTAATCCACCTGCACCAGCTTGCACACCTCGCACACCTTGGCGCGTAGCGGATAGCGCCTCTCGGCCGCCGCGTCGGCAAGCGATGCGAGGAAGGCGTTCGAGGGCGGCTGCATGCCGAGATCCGCCATGGTGATGGTCAAGCGGCCGCCGCAGGAGCGGCACGCGGTTACCGGTCCCGCCATCGCCGTCTCATCCGTGCCAGCGCTTCCACGGCGCGGCGCCCGACTCCCACAAGGCGTTCAGATGCTGCTTGTCGCGCAGCGTGTCCATCGGCTGCCAGAACCCCAGGTGCACCCAAGCGGCGAGCTGACCCGTGGCTGCCAGGGTTTCCATGGGCTCCTTCTCCCACACGGTGTGCGTTCCGTCGATCAGCTCGAGAACGCTCGGCTCGAGCACGAAGAAGCCACCGTTGATCAATCCGCCCTCGGCTTGCGGCTTCTCCGCGAACGACAGCGCCTGTCCGCTTTCGACCACGACCCGGCCGAAGCGCGCCGGCGGGCGCACGCACGCGACCGTCGCCTTCAGGGCCCGCTCCTGATGAAAGGCGATCTCCGCGGAAATATCGATGTTCGCGAGCCCATCGCCGTAGGTCATGCAGAACGGCTCGTTGGGGTTCAAGTACTTGCCCACCTGCAGGAGCCGTCCGCCGGTCATGGTCTCCTCGCCGGTGTCCACCAGCGTGACCTTCCATGGCTCGCTGCGGCAATCGTGGTACTCGACTTCGTTGCCGGCCATGTCGAAGGTCACGTCCGCCTGATGTAGGAAGTAGTTCGCGAAGTACTCCTTCACGACGTAGCCCTTGTAGCCCAGGCAGACGATGAACTCCGTCACGCCGAAGGAGGCATAGAGCTTCATGATGTGCCAGAGGATCGGGCGGCTGCCGATCTCGAGCATGGGCTTCGGCCGCGTGCTCGACTCCTCCACGATGCGCGTGCCCTTGCCACCCGCGAGAATCACGCATTTCATTCGTGCGGAGCGCCGTTGCGCGCGGCGGCGCTGCCCGGGGCGCCGACGGTTTGGTATTGCGCGATCTGCGCCTCGGAAAATCTCAACATGTCCTCCCCCGCCGCATGCGCACGATACCAGTCCGCGGTCCAGAGCAGCGCCCGGTCGATATCGAGCCGCGGCCGCCAGCCGAGCGTGCGCTCGGCAAGGATCGAGGACAGCGTCAAAGCCCGCGCCTCGCTCGGATGCGCGGAGCGATCGGGCTGCCAGCCTGGCTTGCCGCCGAAGCGGGTGCTGAACGCGTCGACCACCGCACTCACGGTGGAGAAGGATGCCGCATCGGGCCCGAAATTGACAGCGCGCGGCGCGCTGTCCGGCGAGCGCACCAGCGCCCGAGCGAGTTTGAGGTAACCGTCGAGGGGCTCGAGAACGTGCTGCCAGGGACGCACCGCATCCGGGTAGCGCAGGCTCACCGGGCCGCCGGCCTCGAGTGCGCGCACGCAATCGGGGATCAACCGGTCGACCGACCAGTCACCCCCGCCGATCACGTTGCCGGCGCGCGCCGTCGCGACGGGCGGCCCGTCCGCGAAAAAGCTGTCGCGAAAACTCTGCGTCAGGATCTCGGCGGCGGCCTTGCTCGCGCTGTAGGGATCGTGACCGCCGAGCCGGTCACCTTCCTCGAACGCCCGCCCCGTGCCCGCGTTCTCGTAGACCTTGTCGCTGGTCACGACCACGACGCACTCGAGATGCTCGAGCGTCCGGCAGGCCTCGAGCAGCGCTCCCGTGCCGAGCACGTTGGTGGAGAACGTCGCAAGCGGGTCCGCGTAGGACTCGCGCACCAGTGCCTGCGCGGCCAGGTGAAAGACGACTTGCGGATCCGCCGCCTCGACCGCCGCGCGCAGCCGCATGGGATCGCGAACATCCGCGATGATCGAGGTCTCGTCGGCATGCGCGCCGGCATGCACGATCTCCCAGAGGCTCGGCACGGTGACCGGCGCGAGCGCGTAGCCGGTGAGCCGCGCCCCCGAGGCCCGCAGCCAGAGCCATAGCCACGCGCCCTTGAATCCGGTGTGCCCGGTGACGAGGACGCGGCGGCCCTGCCAGAAATCGCGCGCCGATGGATCGGGTTTGCTCACTCGGGTCCCGACTTCAGCGCGCGCTCGACTGCCAGTAGGACTTGAGCGCGCGCAGCGCCGGCCGCACGCGCGGCAGACCGAGCCGCTCGCCCATGCGCACCTGGAAATTCAATACCCCGCGCACCCTCTGCAGCATGAGGAACACGTCCTTGTACTGCCCGCGCCCCTGGGTCGCGTAGGCGATCTTCAAGGCATCGCATACCACGGCGAGCGGCAGCTTGTAGATGCGCGAGCGCGCGGCGAACGGATCGCGCGCCTGCGCGCGGAAAGCGCCATCGCGGCAGAGCAGCCACGTCGCCGTGCGCTCCATGATGAAGATCTTCATCTGCACCTCGGCGCTGCCGCGATAGGCTGTGGGCCTGCGCAGCTCCTCGCCGAGCCGGTCGGCGGGATCCTCCGCGATCGCGAACAGACGCTCGTTGACCTCGAGCCACGCCCGCCAGAACCGCGGCTTCGCGACGAAATAATTCGAATGCACCGTGTTGCGCGAGTCGGATACGAGCGCATCGAGGCGCGCCGCCGGATCGATGCGCGCAAAGAAGCGTGCGGCGACTCCCGAGAGCCCGGGGTGCTCGGACTCGCCGTGCTCGAACACGTTCCAGTAGTAGGCGCTGTTGTGAATGCTTGGACTGAACAGGAAGACATCGGTATCGGAATCGGCGCGCTCGATGAACTCGCGCACCTGCGCGGCGCTCAAGTTGGTCTTGATGCGGAACTTCGGCGAGAAAAATCCGTAGAACGCATCCTCCTGCAGGGGCTCCTCGAGCAAGAACCTGCGCATGGGCCAGTATTCGTACCAGTCCGGCCGCTCGTTCGAGGAGTTGTCCAGGACCAGAAATCCCGGATCGAGCGCCGCGCGCGGCGTGTAGTAATTGAGGATTTGATGAACATGCACGAGCGGCATATCGAGAAGGATACCCAACTTGTTAGGCCGCCGCGAGTTGTCAGGCCGCCGCGAGTCGTCAAGCCGCAGCGAAGCCCGTCAGGCAGCAGCGAGGCGCGCGAGCAACGCGAGGTATTGCGTCTGATACGTGCGCATCGAGTAGCGGCGCGCCACGTGCGCGTGGCCGTTCGCGCCGAGCCGCGCGCGCAAAGCCGCCGAGGTGATCAGCCGCTCGAGATTCCGCTCCCACTCGACATCGCCCGCCGCGTGAAAGCCGTTGAAGCCGTCGATGACGGCCTCGGTATTGGCGCCGACCGGAGAGGCCACGCAGGGGAGCGATGCCGCCATGTACTGCAGCAATTTGAAGGCACACTTGCCGCGCGACCAGGCATCGTCGGTGAGCGGCATGACGCCGATGTGGGCAGCGGCGAGCGAGGCCGCCTCTGTGGCCTCGCTCCAGAGGACGGGATCCAAGTTGATTTCCGGCCAGTTCGGAAAGCGCGAACAAATTACGCGCAGCTTGAGCTCGGGATGCCGCACCGTGAGCCTGCCGAGGGCCGGACGAATCATCTCGAGGTAGGTCAGGTTCTCGGGGCTTCCGATCCAGGCAATGGTTACCGGACCGTCGATGCCCGCCGCGCTCTGCTGATAGGCGGTGATGTCGATCGAGGTCGGCAGTATCTCGACCGCGTGCGCCGAGGCGCGCGCAACGCCCGCCAGCACTTCGTTGCCCGCGGCCACTGCATCCACCGCGCGGCAGGTCGCCGCGAACTTCCTGCGCCGCCAGGGCGAGTCGTCGGCCGGCTCGCCCAGCCGGCGCGGCTTGCGCACGTAGATCGCATCGTCCAGGTCGAATACTCGCCTGCGGCTGAGCGCTGCGAACAGCCGCGCCTCCACGGCGCTCAGCTTGATCTGGTGGAGCACGACGACGTGGGCCCAGCGAAGCAGCGCCCGCCGCTCCCAGGTTCGCAGGCCATAACGGCCGCCGGGGAAGCGCTCCGTACGCACCGCCCAGCCCGCGGATTCGAGCGGCCGCACCAGGCTGCGCATGCGATGCCGGAAAGAGGGCTGATCGAGGTCATAGCCAAGTAGCGCGATGTTCGGCATGCGTTGTCGTTCAGCTCCGTTGCGCGAAATTTGTGAGCGCACCGAGAGCGACCTCGATGCCGTCCGCGAGCTCGAGCTGCGCCGCGCGTCGGGCGAGCGCGGCGCGCGCCGGCTCGTCCTCGAGAAGCGCGCGCGCTTTGATTTCGAGGTCGGCGGCGCTCGGCGCCGCCTCCAGCGCGACACCGGCGGCCGCGCAACGGCGAATGCGCTCGCGCTGATCGCCCGCGATCGGGGCGGCCACGCAGGGTGCCCCGCACGCAATCGCCTGCAATAGCGTGGAGCCCCCGTTCACGATGACGAGCCGTGCGCCCCGCATGAGCGCGGCGAGCTCGGACTGCGGGAGGGCAGCGACACACCGCAGGGCCGCCATGCCCGCGCCCGCACCGGCGCTCGACGCGACGCTGTCCGTCGGTCCCACGAAGGTCGTTGCGAACCCGGCAGCGGCGAGGCTTCGCGCCGCGGCGAGAAATTGCACGGCGGCGCCCTCGGCGCCCGGATGTCCCGTGCCTCCGCCGGGTATCACGACCACGCCTCCCTCGGCGGCCACGCGGCCCGGGGCGGCGCCGCGCGCCATGATCACGTCCAGATAGCGCACGACGGGGCGGCGCAGAAGCTTGAGCTTGGCCCGCTCAATGAGCCCGAGATCGCCGGCGATGAGCTTCGGGTACGCGATCCAGTGCTCATCGATGAGTCGCATCCAAGGGAGGCGAAAGGCCCGGCGCCGCTGGCGCCTGCGCGAGCTGATGAACACGATGCGCGCACCGAGCTGATGGGCCGCCCTGAGCTGCGCGCTGCGCCCGGCGTTGTCGAATATCACGATGTTGGGGAGCCACGCTCGCATGAGCTCGATGACTGCGGCCGAATGAAACGTCGCCGACGAGGGCAAGAGCGTGACGGGAAACGGCGTCCGGGAGGCATAGGGGGCATGGCGGCTCAGCAGGAATTGCACCGAGGCGTGCGGCCAGCGCTCGAGCACGGCGCTCGCGATCGCCGAGCAGCGTGCAAACTCACCCATGCCGTACGGTCCCGATACGGGCACGAATAAAATGCGCAAGCCCGGCTCAGCCAAAGGCGGTGAACCATCGGTCGAGCACCAAGAGCGACCACGCCCGACGGAACTCGGGACCCACTGAGCGCTGCAGCACGCCGCGCTCGCGAAGGCGCGCGACGGCCTCGTGCAGCACACGCGGATGCGATTTGAGCCATCGATGCACCGGCAACCCGAACCCGGACTTGGGCCGGTCCAGATGCCCGGGCGGAAGCCGCGGCTGCATGAGACGGCGCTCGAGCAACTTGCCGCGCCGCCGGCGCCGATCGACGAGGAGAGCCGGATCGACGCTCAGCATGAACTCCACCAGCCGATGATCGAGCAGCGGCGGCCGCACCTCGAGGGAGTGTGCCATGCTGGTGCGGTCGACCTTGGTGAGCAGCCCCTCGGCCAAGGCGGTGTGCAGATCGAGCCAGCGCAGCTGCACGAGCGGGTCTTCTCCCTCGCGCCAGAATTGGCGGTAGAACCACAGATAATCGTAGCCGCTCGCACGCCAGTCGTGCGCGAGCAGATCCTCGATTTGCGCCTGCGGCATGCCGCCGAGTGCGGCCGCGAACGCCGGCAGACCCGTGTAGGAGTGGCGCTGCATCGATGCGGCCGTCCGCGATAACGGCGGCAACCAGCGCGCGAGCGCTCGGTTGAGCACGCTCGAGCGGGCGCCGACGCGCGACCAATAGCGCGGATAGCCGCAAAAAACCTCGTCTCCCCCCTCCCCGCTCAGCGCGACGATGACCTCGCGGCGGGCGAACTGCGCGATGAGATAATTGGACCACGCCGCACTGTCGGCGAATGGCTCGTCGAAGATGCGCGGGATGGCGTCGAGCGCCTGCTCGAAGTCCGCGGCTTGCGCGGTCATCTCGGTATGCACCGTGCCCAAATGCGTTGCGGCGGCGCGCGCACCCGCAAGCTCGGAGCGCGCCTTGGCATCGAAGCCGAGACTGTAGGTGTGCGGCGCCTTGAGGTACCAGGCGGTGAGCGCGGAATCGATTCCAGCGCTCAAGAACACACCCACCGGGACGTCCGACAAAGTGTGCGCCGGGATCACCTCCGAGAGCAGCGCATCGAGCTCTTCGAGTGTCTCCTCCGCGGTGCGTGCCTTGATGGCGATCGAGGGCTCCCAATAGCGCTCGATGTGCACCTCGCCATCCTGCCAGGTGAGCGTGTGCCCGGCGGGCAGCTTCGCGATGCCTCGATAGATCGATTTCGGTGCCGGCACATAGCCGTGAAAGAGGTAGTCTTGCACGGCGCTCGGATCGATCTTTGGCTCATCGAGCACGAGCAACGCCTTGAGCTCCGAGGCGAAGGCCAGCCCGTCCGGCAGGATCCGGTAATAGAGCGGCTTGATGCCCAGCCGGTCGCGGGCGAGCGTCAAACGACGCGCCTGCCCGTCCCAGATGGCGAACGCGAACATCCCGACGACCCTGGAGAGACCCCCGGTGCCCTCGCGCGCGAGCAGGTGCAACAGCACCTCGGTGTCGCCGGTCGAGCGCCAGGGTCCCGGAAGCTCCGCGCGCAGTGCCGCGTGATTGTAGATCTCCCCGTTGTAGGTGAGCACGTGGGAGCCGAGCGTCATCGGCTGATCGGCGGCGTGTGACAGGTCGATAATCGAGAGCCGCCGGTGGCCGAACGCGACGCCCGGTGCGCTCCAGGACCCTTCCCCGTCGGGTCCGCGGTGGCGGAGCACGCTCGTCATGGCATTGACCGTGTCGACGCTCGCCCGTGAGCCGATGATTCCCGCGATACCGCACATGCGCGAAGTTTACGCGACCCGCCGGTGCCTCGCCCGCGCCGCTGAGCGAGCAGGATGGTAGCCATCCGCCGGCGGTTCGTTTAGGGTTGCTGCGAGCGAGAGGGCCCCATGCCGACACCCGCCGATGAACGCCTGCTGGAACTTCTGGAGAAGTGGCTAAAGAGCCTCGAGCTGCATATCAGGTACGCGGGTCTCGACAGCGACAGCTATTGGAAAGTGCAGCCCTGGCCGGAGCATCAGCGGCCGAGCCGCTGGATCATCGATCTGGCCGCGCAGAAGGCCGCAGCCTTGAAGGTGCAGCTGCAGGAGCGCATCGCGAAGGGCGACACGAAGTTCTCCGATTCGCTCGAGCTCATGACCTTTCTCGCAAACCTCATCGGATCCGAGCACATCGAGCGCTTCATACCGCTCGCCGATCCGGGCAACGAGCGCGCGCCCGAGCGCAGCGCCGAAGCCGCTTCGGCCCACGCGGCCTCTTCCGCCCGCGCGACACCGCCGCCCACACCGCGGGCACCGCCGGCGCCCACGGCGCCAACGGCGCCATCGCGTGCCAAAGCAACGCAGAGCGGTGAGTCGACCGGCACGACGAGCGTCACGCGCGAAATGCCGAAGTTCGCCGCGGCCAAGCGGCCGGCGCAGAAGCCCGCCGCACGGGGTGCCCCGGACAGCCCCACCGCCACCCGGGAAATGCCGCAGCTCGCGGCGGCGAAGCGTCGCGCTCCGGCGCCCGTGAGCACCGCCCACGTCACGCGTACCGAACGGCGCGCGCCGGAGGCGCCGGCGCGAACGTCCGCCAAACAATCTGCTAGAATCGCACCCCCGCACGACGCCGATAGCGCGCGCGAGCAAGTGATTGCCGATGCGGCCCGTCTAGTACAGTGGGGTCGGAAGTGGTATGAGTTGGCCGAGCTGATTGCCCGTATGGCGGGTCGGCCGCCCCTGCCCGAGGTGAGACGGATATTGAAGGACAATAAAACGGCCATCGAGAAGAAGGCCGGCGGCGGCTAGCGCGGCTGCCTCGAAGCGGGATTCGCACTTTTAGGGAACCGCTTCGTCAAAACGCGCTCAAAGGCGGCCATGATCACGATAAAAAACCTATCCAAGCGCTATGGCGATATCCTCGCCGTGGATAACTTGACTTTCTCGGTGGCGCCCGGCGAGGTGCTGGGCTTCCTCGGCGCGAACGGCGCCGGCAAATCCACCACCATGCGCATGATCGCAGGCTTCATCTCGCCCACCGCGGGCGAAGTCACCGTATGCGGCCACGACATCGAGCGAGCAGCGGTCGCCGCCAAATCCTGCATCGGCTATCTGCCGGAAGGCGCGCCGAGCTACGGTGAGATGACGGTGGCCGAGTTCCTCGACTTCATCGCCGACGTGCGCGGTCTCGCCGGCGAGCGGCGGCGCGAGCGGCGCGCCGTGGTGGTCGATCGCCTGGCGCTGGCGCCCGTCATCGACCAGGTGATCGAGACCCTCTCCAAGGGGTTTCGGCGGCGCGTGGGCCTCGCTCAGGCCTTGATCCACGACCCGCAGGTGCTGATCCTGGACGAGCCGACCGACGGCCTCGACCCCAATCAGAAGCACGAAGTGCGGCGGCTCATCAACGAGCTCAGCAAGGACAAGCTGGTGATCGTATCGACGCACATTCTGGAGGAGGTGCACGAGGTGTGCACGCGCGCCATCATCATCGCGGACGGGCGCATCGTGGCGGATGAATCGCCGGCCGCCCTCGAGGCGCGCTCGCGCTATCACCACGCCGTGAGCCTGCGATTTGACCGTCGCGAGCAGTTCGCCGCGGCACGGCGCGAGATCAGCGCCCTCGCCGACGTCGCCGATCTCGAGGCCGACGAGCGCGAGCTGCGGCTCACCGCGGTCCCGCGCGAAGGCAAGAACGCACTGCCGGCGGTGAGCGCGCTCATCACCCAGCGCGATTGGGACGTGCCGGAGTTGCACCTCGAAGCGGGACGGCTCGATGAGGTCTTTCGCCGTCTCACTCGGCCGAGCACCTCGGCACACGATGCGCTGGCGCCGACGCCGGGCAGCGCCGCAGCCGCAGGGGGAGCACAGCCTTGAACAAAACCTGGGTCGTCTTCCAGCGCGAGCTGAAGAGTTATTTCGCAACGCCGCTCGCGTATGTTTTCATCGTCATCTTTCTCGTGCTTTCCGCCGTGTTCACGTTTCAGGTCGGCGGCTTGTTCGAGCGCGGACAGGCCGACCTGCAGCCCTTCTTCCGCTGGCATCCGTGGCTGTATCTGGTCCTCATTCCGGCGATCTCGATGCGGGTGTGGGCGGAGGAGCGCAACAGCGGCAGCATCGAGCTGCTGATGACCTTGCCGATCACGCTGTGGCAGGCAGTGCTCGGCAAGTTCCTCGCGGCTTGGTGTTTCGCGGGCGTCGCTCTTGCGCTTACCTTTCCCATCTGGATCACGGTGAATTACCTCGGCAGCCCCGACAACGGCGCCATCGTCGCGGGCTATGTCGGCAGCTTTCTGATGGCGGGCGGCTTTCTCGCGATCGGCACCTGCCTCTCCGCCGCCACGCGCAATCAGGTGATCGCCTTCATCACCGCGGCACTCGTCGGCTTCGTGTTCCTGCTCGCCGGATTTCCGCTGGTGCTCGATCTCGTACGCGGCGTCCTGCCGCAAGCGCTCGTCGATGCGATCGCGTCGTTGAGCTTCTACACGCATTTCGAAGCGATCTCCAAGGGGGTCATCGACTTGCGCGACCTGGTGTATTTCGCGGCGCTCATCGTCTTTTGGTTGACGGCGACGGCGCTCGTGCTCGACATGAAGAAGGCGGAGTAAGTGAAAGCGAATCGTTGGCAAAGAACCGGTTTCGGCATCGGCGGCCTGCTGGCGCTCGCCGCGCTCTTCCTCGGCGTGGTCATGCTCTCGAACCTCGCCTTGCGCGGCATGCGGCTCGATCTCACGCAGAATCGTCTCTATACCTTGAGCCCCGGCACCAAGCAGGTGCTCGCCGAGCTCAAGGAGCCGATCAATCTCTATTTTTATTTCTCGCGCGATGCGGCGGCCAAGCAGTCGCCGCTCATCATGCCCTACGCTGCGCGGGTGCGTGAGTTTCTCGAGGAGGTGACGGCGCGCGCGGGCGGCAAGATACGCCTGCAAGTGGTCGATCCGCAGCCCTTCTCGGAGGACGAGGACCGCGCCGCCGAAGCGGGTCTGCAGCCGCTGCAGGTGGGCGACGGCACGGGCGGATCGCTCTACTTCGGCCTCGCCGGCACGAACTCGACCGACGGCCGCTCGGTCATCCCGGGATTCACACCCGACCGCGAGGAGTTCCTGGAATATGACGTCGCCAAGCTCATTCAAGAGCTTGCCAGCCCCAAAAAGCCGGTCATCGGAGTGGTGAGCACCCTGCCGATGCAGGGCCAGTACAACCCCATGACGGGACAGATGGGCGAGACCTGGCCGATCCTCTCCCAACTCGAGCAGCTCTTCACCCTGCGCACGCTCACCCCCGATGTGGATCACATCGACAAAGACGTCGATGTATTGATGATCGTGCACCCGAAGAATTTCCCGCCGAAGGCGCTCTACGCCATCGATCAGTTCGTCATGCGCGGCGGCAAGGTCCTGCTGTTCTTGGATCCCGACAGCGGCGCGGACACGAGCGGCCAGGATCCGCAGAATCCCTTTGCGGGTGCCGCCGCGGCGAACCGCTCCTCCGACCTCGAGCCCCTGCTCACGGCCTGGGGCGTCGCGTACGATCCCACCAAGGTCGTCGCGGATCTCGACCTCGGGCTCGAGGTGCGCTCGAGCATGCAGGGACCGCCGACTCGCCACATCGGCATTCTCGGACTGCGCGGCGACGACATGGACAAGAAGGACGTCGATACCGCCACGCTCGACTCGATCAACGTGGCGACAGCGGGCTTCCTGGCGCCGCGCACCGGCGCGACCACCAAGTTCGAGCCCTTGCTCATGAGCTCGACGAACGCCGCGCCGCTGCCCGCCGCGCGCTTCGGCCCGATGACCGATCCCGCGAGCCTGCGCGACGGCTTCAAGCCCACCGGCATACGCTACGCGATCGCCGCGCGCATCACGGGCCCCCTGTCGTCGGCCTACCCGCAAGGTGCGCCCGCCGATCAGAAACCGCCGGCCGGACCGCCGAGCGCGCACCTTGCGAAGTCTGCCGGGCCCGCCAATATCGTGATCGTCGCCGACACCGACATGCTCATGGATTACATGTGGGTGCAGACGCGCGAGCTTCTGGGTCAGCGTGTTCAGCAGGCGTTCGCCAACAACGGCGACTTCGTCGCCAATGCTCTCGACAACCTGGGCGGCTCGAGCGCGCTCATCAGTATCCGCGGACGCGCGACCTTTACGCGACCTTTCGAGCGAGTGGAGGCGCTCAAGCGCCGCGCTGACGATCGGCTGCGCGCCAAGGTGCTCGAGCTGCAGACCGAGCTCCAGCAGACCGAGTCGAAGCTGACCGAGTTGCAGAGCAAGCGCAACGATCAGGCCTCGCTCATGCTCACCCCCGAGCAGGAGCAAGAGCTCAAGCGCTTCACGGCGGAGAAGGCGCACGTACGCAAGGAGCTGCGCGAGACGCAGCGCGGCCTCGATGTCGAGATCAATCGGCTCGATGTCTGGCTGAAAGTGCTCAACATCGCCGTGGCGCCCCTGGCCGTGGCCCTCGCCGGAGCGCTGATCCTGAGCTTGCGGCGCCGGCGTCGGGCGAGCGGAGGCAAGCCGGCATGAACCGCGGACGATTCACGATGCTGGCTGTCGCCGCACTCATCGTGCTCGCGGCTGCCCTGTATCTGGGGTCGAGGCGCAACGCCGGCGAGCCGAGCGCCGAGGGTACGGGATTCTTGCCGCAACTTGCGAGCGAACTCGGAACGGTGAGCGAGATCGACTTGCAGAAGGGCACCCCCGCGCCCGGCGTGACGCTGCATCGTGCCGGCGATGGCTGGACGGTGGCGCAGCGTGCCGACTATCCGGCCGATGGCTCCAAAGTCAAAAAGCTCCTGCTCTCGCTGGCGGATGCCAAGATTGTCGAGGAGAAAACCTCCAACCCGGCGAACTTCCCGATCATCGGCGTCGAGGATCCGGCCAAGCCCGGGGCGGCGGGCACGCAAATCACGCTCATCGCGAAGGACGGCAAGCACAGCGTCATCGTCGGCAAGCCCGTCGGTGAGGGCAATTTCGCTCGCCGCAGCGGCGAGGACAAGAGTTTCACGGTGGAGCCCGCCATCACGGCGGATGTCGAGCCGCGGGCCTGGATCGATGCGCGTCTCCTCGATGTCCCGGCGGCGCAGATCCAGAGTATCGACGCGAAGCCTGCGGCGGGTGCAGGCTACGCCTTGCATCGCCTGAAGGCCGGCGAGGACGGCTTTGCGCTCGACGGCGCACCGCCCACCGGCCGCAAGGTCTTGGATCCCAAGGGGCTCGCGCCCTCGCCCACCGCCTTGAACGGCCTTACCGCCGATGACGTCGCGGCGGCGAGCGACATCGACTTCAGCAAGCCTTCACAGGCCGTCTTCACGCTCGCCGACGGCAATGTCATCACCGTCACGGGCACGCTCGCGGGCGACAAGCGCTGGGTCGAAGTGACGACGACCAAGGACGCGGCTCTCAATACCAAGGCACAGAAGCGCGCCTTCGAAGTGGCGAGCTACCGGTTCGACGCCATATTCCGGCCGCTCGAGCAGCTCCTCGTGCCGAAGGAGACCAAGCCCGCGGTCCCGCCCGCTGCGCTCCCGAAAGCAGGCAAGGGCGGCGCGAAACCGCTCGCGCCTCGCGCAGCGGCGCCCGGACCCTCTGCCGCGCCCACGCCGTGACCCGTGCCGCGAGCGCCGGCTTCGGGCGGCGCTTCGCGGCGCTGATCTACGACGGCTTGCTGCTCGTGGCCTTGGCCATGCCCTACAGCTTGATCGTCGTGCTGATCCACGGCGGCGAGGTGACCGAGGCGAGCGGACCCTTGCGGTGGTGGGCATACCGGGCCGGCGGGCTCGCCCTCATGGGGGCTTACTACGTGCTCAACTGGACGCGCAGCGGCCAGACCTTGGGCATGCGCGCATGGCGCCTGCGCGCCGTCACCGACTCGGGACAGCCCTTGAAAGTCGCTCGCGCCGTGGCCCGATTCCTTTGGGGAGTGGCGGCCTGGGCGCCGCTCGGGCTCGGCGTGCTGTGGCTGTACGCCGATCCCGAGCACCTCGCGCTGCATGACCGCCTGTCGCGAACCCGCGTGGTGGTGTTAACGCGTTCTCGCGATCGCAACCAGCGTGCAGAGTCCGAGAGCCGCGGTCGGGAGCCACCCGACCAGGAAGGGATTCAATCCGAATAGCTGCCCGCCGTTCTCGACGGTGCGCAGGATCAGAAAGAACACGACGCCGAGCATCACCCCGATGACCGTGCGCGTGCCGGCGCCTGCGGTGCGCAGCGGACCGAACACGAAGGGCAGCGACAGCAGGGTCACGATGATCACCGCGAAGATACGCGCGAGCCGCCCCCAGAAGCCGATTTCGTAAACGGCAGGGTCGAGGCTGTTGCGGCGGAGGTGGTCGATATACGAGCGTAGGCCTGCGAGCGTGAGCAAGTCGGGATCGGTGGCGGCGAGACTCAAAAAATCCGGATTGATGGTCGAGCGTACGGTGACCTCTTTGATGACGCCGCTGTCCACGTGGTCTTCGCCGAACGTGGTGCTCGCCACGTCGTGCATGCGCCAGCGGCCCGGATCGGCGACCGAGATGCGATCCGCGCGCTTGATGGAGCGCAGGCGATTCGCCCCCTCGAGCTCGAACAGCGAAACCCCGCCGAAGGATTGGTCGACTTCGCCCGTCTGCACCCTGAGGATGAGATTGCCGTCCTTCACCCACGCGCTGCTCGTGCCCGCGAAGCTCACATCCGCGAGTTTGCTGGTGGTTTTCTCGCGCTTGGCGAACTGCGCGAGCGGCGGCGCCACGTACTCGCCGATGGCATACATTGCGAGCGATAGCGTGAGGCCCGCGAGGCCCACCGGCCAGGCGATGCGCCACACCGAGACGCCCGAGGCGCGCGTGACCACGAGCTCGCTGCCCGCCGCGAGCTGCCCGAGCCCCATGAGCGCGCCGATCAGAGCGCCGATGGGCAGGAGCTCGGAGACCTGCTGCGGTAGGTTGAGCAGCGTGTAGAGGAACGCATCGCCCGCGCCGTAGTCGCCGGTGCCGATGTCGCTTTGCTGGCTGATGAACAGGAACAGGCCGCCGAGGGTCAACAGCACCGCCATCACCATGAGGGTATAGAGCATCACGGTGCGGTAGAGATAGCGATCGAGCGTGTTCACGTGCCTCGTCCCTCGCGATACACCAGGTACAGACCGAACGCCAGGGCCAGTATGTGCACCCACCAAACGCCGATCGCGGGCGGTAATTGCCCCTTCTCGATCCAGACCTTGCAAGCGGACAAAAGGTTCGCATAGATCAGGTACACGACGATGGCGAAGCCCACGCGCGCGTAGCGGCCCTGGCGCGGCCGCAGCCGGCTCAAGGGCACTGCCACCAGGGTGAGCACCAGCGCCATGATCGGGCTCGAGGCTCGAAACTCGAGCTGCGCGACGTCCGACGGTGCGCTCGAGCCCAGCAGCTGCCGCGTCGGCTTGGTGTCGGGATCGGAGTCGGTGCTCATCGCCTGTTCCGGCGTCACGATGGGAATGCCGTGCTCGCTGAACTGGATGACTCGAAAGTCGCTGTGCCCGGGGATGCCTTCGTAACGGCGGCCGTTGAACAAGGTCACGAAGTGCATTCCGCTCGGGCCGGCCTTCGAGTACGTCGCCGTATCGGCGAGCGCCACCTCGATGCGGTCGCCGGTCTCGCGGCGCACGAACACGTTGTGCAGGACGCCCTCCGCGTCCACGCGTTCGGCATAGAAGACGGCATCGCCGCCGCCGCTCATGAAGGATCGAAACCGCCCCGCATCGAGCTGCCCGAACTGCGCTTCCTTGGCCGCCGACTGGCGCAAGAGCTGCGCTTCGTGGTCGGCCCGCGGGACTTGCACGAACGAGAGCCAGGCGAGGCCTGCGGCGATGACCACGGCAAAGACCGCGAGCGGCGCCAAAAGCCGCGTGGGAGCGAACCCGCAGCCCTGCAGAGCGGTCATCTCGCTGTCGTGGTAGAGCCTGCCCAGGGCGAGAATGATGGCGAGCAACAGGCCTACCGGGACGATGACCGAGAGGTTCATGATCGCGCCGAGCGCGATCAGATCGAGCACCATGTGCCGGCCGTAGTCGTTCTCCGCCGCCCGACCGAGCACCTTCGAGAGCTGGTTCGACACCAGGATCGCCACCAGGATGCCGGTGACGGCCAACCACGTTTGCACGACCTCGCGCAAGACGTAGCGTTGAACGGTCCACTTCATTGGCAAGAGCTTAGAGCCTTGGCGTTAATCTAGTAAACTATTCGCATTGAAACTCTCATGCCCATAACGGAGCCTGGATATGGAATTCAAGGTGATCGTCGATGCCAAGGCGCGCGCCACGGCCAGCTGCGCCGTGGTCGGCGTCTACGACAAGGGAGAGCTCGGCGCGGCGACCCGGCACCTCGATGCCCAGCTCGGAGGCCTCATCGCCCGTCTGCATTCGGCAGGCGATTTCGCGGCCAAGCTCGGCGAGACGCTGCTCCTGCCGCACCCACAAGGCGCCGCCGCGCAGCGTGTGCTCCTGACCGGGCTCGGGCCGCGGGCCGCATTCGGCTGCAGGCAATACCGTAAGGCCCTGCAATCGAGCGCGCAGGCCGTGCTCAAGACGGGCTCGGCCGACGCGATCGTGTATCTGGCGCTCGAGGACGTCCCCACCATGGAGACCGCGTATCGGGCCCGTGCGGTCGCCGAAGTCTTTTCTGGGCAAATCTACAAGATTCCCGACTTGAAAACCGCGCCCAAGGCGAAACCGCCCAAGCTCGCGAGCCTCACGGTGGCGGCGGACAACGCGCGCTCGGCGAAGGCCATGACCACAGGCGTCAAGGTCGGCGCAGCCATCGGCGCGGGCAGCGCGCTTGCACGCGATCTCGCCAACCTACCCCCGAACGTGTGCACACCGACTTATCTCGGCGAGCGCGCGCTGGCGCTCTCCGCCGAGTGGCCGCGCATCAAGACCAAGGTGCTCGACGAGGCCGCCATCAAGGCCCTGAAGATGGGCGCCTTCCTCGCGGTCACGCAAGGCTCCGCGCAGCCGCCCCGCCTCATCGTGTGCGAGTACCGCGGCGGCAAGAAGGATAGTGCGCCGATCTGTCTGATCGGCAAGGGCATCACCTTCGACTCGGGCGGCATTTCCTTGAAGGACCCGCCCGGCATGGACGAGATGAAGTTCGACATGAGCGGCGGCGCCACGGTGCTCGGCGCCTTGCGCACGGCCGCCGAACTCGGCTTGCCGTTGAACGTGGTCGGCATCGTGCCTACCTGCGAGAACATGCCGGACGGCCGTGCGGTGAAGCCCTCCGACATCGTTACCTCGATGTCGGGGCAAACGGTGGAGATCTTGAATACCGACGCCGAGGGCCGGCTGATCCTATGCGATGCCATCACCTACAGCCGCCGCTTCAAGCCCGCGGCCGTGATCGACGTAGCCACCTTGACCGGCGCCTGCATCATCGCACTCGGCCATCACTTCAGCGGCCTCATGAGCAACACCGAAGCGCTCGCCGAGGAGCTCCTCGCCGCGAGCGCGCGTGCCGGTGACCGGGCGTGGCGCTTGCCCATCGGCGAGGAGTATGCCGAGCAGCTCAAGAGCAACTTTGCGGATTTCGCCAACGTCGGCGGACGCGAGGGCGGCGCCAGCACCGCGGCGACCTATCTGTCGAAATTCGCGAAGGACCTCGTCTGGGCGCACCTCGACGTCGCCGGCACCGCCTGGGTCGGCGGCTCGCACAAGGGCAGCACGGGCCGCCCCGTGCCACTGCTCACCGAGTTCCTGCTCCATCGCGCCGCACGCGTGCGCTGAGGCCGGCCGGCTCGCGGGTCGCGCATGACCGCGCGGATCGATTTCTACGTCCTCGAGAGCGCTGCGCCCGAAGAGCGGCGGCGGCTCGCGTGCCGGCTCGCGGAGAAGGCGTATCTCGCGAATCTTCGCGTCATCATCTGGAGCGGCACGGAGTCCGAGGCGAGGACGTGCGATGAGCTCTTGTGGACGTTCGACGACCGTGCCTTCGTGCCGCATCGGATCAGCCGCGACCCGCTCGAGCTCAAGGACCGCGGCACGCCGGTGCACGTGACGGTGGCGCTCGACGGCGTCGAGGACGCCGATCTGCTGGTGAATCTCGCCGATCGGTTGCCGGAAGGACTACCGCGGTTCGCGCGCGTGGCCGAGATCATGGATGCCGACGCGCAGCGCCGGCGGCTCGGGCGCGAACGCTTCAAGGTCTATCGCGACCAAAAGCTTGCGCTCAAGACCCATCAGTGCCGCAACGGCGAGCCCGAAACCTACGACTGAGCGGCGCTCCGCGCCCGGTGCGCCGCCGGCGGCTATAATCGATCATCATGGATAAAGCCTATTCGCCGGGCGCAATCGAATCGCGCATTTACGCTTTTTGGGACAGTTCCGGTTACTTCGCGCCGAGCGGACAGGGCACGCCCTACTCCATAGTCATTCCCCCGCCCAACGTCACTGGCACGCTGCACATGGGGCACGCGTTCCAGGACACGATCATGGATGCGCTCACCCGGTATCACCGGATGCGCGGCTTCGACACCCTGTGGCAGCCGGGCACGGATCACGCGGGCATCGCCACGCAGATGGTGGTCGAGCGGCAGCTGAACGCCTCCGGCCAGAGCCGCACCGACTTGGGGCGCGCGGCGTTCGTCGAGCGGGTCTGGCAATGGAAGGAGCAATCGGGCGGAACCATCGCGCTGCAGATGCGCAGGCTCGGCGCCTCCGTCGATTGGACCCGCGACCGCTTCACCATGGATGCGGGTCTCTCACGCGCGGTCACCGAGGTGTTCGTCCGCCTGTACGACGAACGGCTCATCTATCGCGGCAAGCGCCTGGTGAACTGGGATCCGGTGTTGAAGACGGCGCTCTCGGACCTCGAGGTGGTCTCCTCCGAGGAGAACGGATTTCTGTGGCACCTGCGCTATCCGCTCGCCGACGGCGAAGGATTCGTCGTGGTCGCCACCACCCGCCCCGAGACGATGCTCGGCGATGCCGCCGTGGCGGTACATCCCGAAGACGAGCGCTACCGGCACCTGATCGGGCGGCGCCTGCGCCTGCCGCTCGCGGATCGGGAGATTCCGGTCATTGCCGATGACTACGTCGATCCGGCGTTCGGCAGCGGCTGCGTCAAGATCACGCCGGCGCACGATTTCAACGATTACGAAGTGGGCCAGCGCCACCACCTGCCCATGATCAACATCTTCACCCCGGAGGCCGCGCTCAACGAGGCGGTGCCGGCGCCCTATCGCGGTCTCGACCGCTTCATCGCGCGCGAGCGCGTGCTCGCCGATCTCGAGTCGCTCGGCCTGATCGAGCGCATCGAGACGCATCGGCTGACGGTGCCGCGCGGCGAGCGCAGCAACGCGGTGCTCGAGCCGCTGCTCACCGACCAATGGTTCGTCGACATCAAGCCGCTCGCGCAGCCGGCGCTCGAGGCCGTCGAGCAGGGGCGCATCCGATTCATTCCCGAGAGCTGGAACGGCGTCTATTACGAGTGGATGCACAAGATCAAGGATTGGTGCATCAGCCGCCAGCTCTGGTGGGGTCACCGCATTCCCGCCTGGTACGACGGCGACGGACGCTGCTACGTCGCGGCGAGCGAAGAGGAAGTCCGGGCCAAATACAGCCTCGATCCGTCGGCGGTGTTGCGTCAGGACGAGGACGTGCTCGACACCTGGTTCTCGTCGGCGCTCTGGCCCTTCTCCACGCAAGGCTGGCCGGAGCGCAGTCGCGATCTCGAGCGCTATTATCCGACCTCGGTGCTGGTCACCGGCTTCGACATCATCTTCTTCTGGGTGGCCCGGATGATCATGATGGGGCTCAAGTTCGCGGGCGATGTGCCGTTTCGCGCCGTGTACATCCACGGCCTGATCCGCGATCACGACGGGCAGAAGATGTCGAAATCGAAGGGTAACGTCATCGACCCGCTCGACATCGTCGATGGTATATCGCTCGAGGAGCTGCTCGCCAAGCGCACCACCGGATTGATGCAGCCGCAGATGAAGCCGGCCATCGAAAAGGCGACGCGGCGGCAGTTCCCACAAGGCATTCCCGCCTTCGGCACCGATGCGTTGCGGCTCACGTTCGCTTCTCTCGCGACGCAGAGCCGCGATCTGCGCTTCGACCTGGCGAAGGTGGAGGGATTTCGCAACTTCTGCAACAAGCTGTGGAACGCCGCGCGCTACGTGCTGATGAACGTCGAGGGTAAAGAGCTCGCGCCGCAGGAAGGCGGTTCCGCACCGAGCCTCGCCGACCGCTGGATTCGCACGCGCCTGAAGGCGATGCTCGCGCGCGTGGACGAGGGCTTCGCCGAGTACCGGCTCGACACCGTGGCGAGCGCGCTCTACGAGTTCACTTGGAACGAGTTCTGCGACTGGTATCTCGAGCTCTCCAAGGCGGTACTCCAGTCCGACGCAGCGAGCGAGGAGGAGAAGCGCGCCGCGCGGCGCACCCTGATCGACACCCTCGAGACGCTGTTGCGGGCTCTGCATCCGGTCGCGCCCTTCATCAGCGAAGAGATCTGGCAGCGGGTGCGCGGTTGCGCCGGGGCGCGGGGACCCTCGATCATGGTGAGCGAGTATCCCCGCGAGGCGCAGATCGAAGCGGACCCGGGTGCCGAAGCGGAGATGCGCTGGGTGATGAATTTCATCCTGGGCGTGCGCCAGATCCGCGGCGAGATGGATATCGCGCCCGCGCGGCGTCTGGACGTTTTGCTGCAGAACGCCGGGGCGGGCGATCTCGAATACCTCGACCGCAACCGCTCCTCTCTCATGCGCCTCGCCGGTGTTTGCGAGCCGCGCGTGCTCGCACCGGGCGAGCCGGCGCCGATCTCGGCGGTGGCGCTGGTGGGGCGGCTGGAGATCCTCGTGCCCATGGCGGGCCTCATCGACCCTCAAGCGGAGCTCGAGCGGCTCGCGAAGCGCCGGCGCCGCGCCGAGGGCGACCTCGAGAAGCTCGAGGCCAAGCTGGCCAATGCGGATTTCGCCAGGAACGCGCCGCCCGAGGTGGTCGCCAAGGACCGGGTACGCGTGGCGGAGCTGCGCGCGGAGATCGGCCAGCTGGCCGCGCAGATCGCGCGGGTGAACCAATTGCTAGGCTCATGAGCGGCACGGCCGCCAGCGCACCGATCGCCGCGATCCTCGCGCAGATCAATCGGGTCATTCTCGGCAAGGAAGAGCAGATCCGCCTGTGCCTCGCGTGCCTGCTGGCGCGCGGGCACCTGTTGATCGAGGACATTCCGGGTGTGGGCAAGACGACCCTCGCGCATGCGCTCGCCCGCACGCTGGGCCTGTCGTTCCAGCGGGTGCAGTTCACCAGCGATCTGTTGCCGGCGGACGTGCTCGGCGTGTCCATTTTCGAGCGCGAGACCGGCAAGTTCCGTTTCCAGCGCGGACCGATCTTCGCGCAGCTCGTGCTCGCTGACGAGATCAACCGCGCCTCGCCCAAGGCGCAGAGCGCGCTGCTCGAGGCCATGGAGGAACGGCAAGTGACGATCGACGGCCAGTCCATGGCGCTGCCGGATCCATTTTTCGTGATCGCGACCCAGAACCCGCAGGAGCAGGTCGGCACGTTCCCGCTGCCCGAGTCGCAGCTCGACCGCTTTCTCATGCGCGTGCACCTCGGATATCCGGCGGCGGCCGCCGAACGCGAGCTGCTCAGCGGCACGGATCGGCGCGAGCTCGTCAATTCGTTGTCGAGCGTGTCGAGCGTCGAGACCCTGCACGAGCTGCAGCACCGTGTGCTCGAGGTGCACGTCGCCCCGGCGCTGCTCGACTATGTTCAGGCGCTCATCGCGCATACCCGCAGCGCCGCCGGCCTCGCCGTCGGCCTGTCGCCGCGAGCCGGCATCGGCTTGCTGCGAGCGGCGCGCGCCTGGGCGCTCGTCGCGGGACGCACCATGGTGACGCCCGAGCACGTGCAGGCGGTGTTTCCCGCAGTGGTCGAGCACCGCATCGAACAGCGCGACAGCGGCCCCGCCGCCGCCCTGCGGCTGCTCGAGGCCGTTCCGGTGCCTTGAGCGAGCCTCTCACGCAGCGTCTGCGGCGCGCCGGCGCGCGGCGCTTGCGTGGCTGGGCGGCTCGTCGCCACGGCGTCGACTCCCTCCCCCTCACCATCAACCGCCGGCGCATCTATATCCTGCCGACCCGGTTCGGTCTCACGCTGGCAGCGCTGCTCGCGGCCATGCTCATCGCCGCGCTCAACTACAACAGCAATCTCGCTCTCGCGTTCGCGTTTTACATGGTGTCTCTCGCGCTGGTCGCGATGCATCATTGTCATCGCAATCTATCCGGATTGAGCGTCGATGTGAATCTCGAGGCCGACGCATTCGCGGGCGCCGATGCGGTGTTTCATTTCATGCTGCGCAACGCATCTTCGCTCGAGCGCAGCGGGCTCGAAGTGTCGCTCGAGGAGGAGAAGCCGGCGCGAGCCGCGGCGAGCGCGCCTGCGCGAAGCGATGAGCGCCTGGCCCTCGCCGTCCCGGTCAGTCGCCGCGGCGTGCACCGCTGGGATCACGTCGAGGTGCGCACCACCCATCCGTTCGGCTGGTTTCGCGCGTGGACCTACGTGCACGCATCGTTGACCGTATTCGCCGCGCCGCGGCCCGAGGGAAGCCGCCCGCTGCCCGCCGCGGCCGGGATCGGCCACGCGCTTTCGGGCGAGACGCGCGGCGAGGAGGAGTTCGCCGGCCTTCGCGCCTACGCGCCGGGGATCGCTCTCAAGCACATGGCGTGGAAGACGCTCGCGCGCGGCGGCGAGGCGGCGGTACGCGTCTACACCGATCTCGGCGCGCAACCGGAATGGCTGGAATGGTCCGCGCTCGAGGGCGTCGAGACCGAGGCCCGCCTGTCGCAGCTCTGCCGCTGGGTGCTCACCTGCGAATCGCGCTCCGCGCGTCCCTACGGCTTGAGACTGCCGGGCGTCGAAATCGCACCCGGCCGCGGTCCGACGCACCGAATCAGGTGCCTGCGGGCACTCGCGCTGCACGCGCGCCGGGGCGATGCATGAAACGCCGGGCGTCGCCAGGCCGGGCGTCGCCACGCGCTGCCGCGCGCGAGGTCACCTATCGAGAGCTGCGCGCCATGGGCGCGTGCCTCGCCCTCGCCCTCGCGACCTACGTCCCCGCGCTCCCGCGGTGGCTGACGGCGGTCGTGGCCGCGAGCATCGCGATGCGCCTCTTCCTCGCCGCGCGCGGCCGCACGGCGCCCAATCGGCCGGTACGCCTCGGCATCGCCGCGGCAGCGATCGCGATCCTGTTCCTGCAATTGCGCACCTTCAACGGACTGTCGGCCGGCACGGCGCTCTTATGCCTGGTCGCGGGGCTCAAGTTTCTCGAGACCCACGCGCGGCGTGACCTCTTTGCCCTGGCGTTGATCGTCTATTTCCTCTGCCTGTCGGCGCTGCTGCGCAGCGAATCGTTCTGGCTGCTGATGTACTTGATCGGGGTCGCCTGGCTCACCGCCGCGACCTTGCTGCGCGTCACGCCCTCGGCGCCGCGTCACGGATGGCCGCTCGACCTGCGCTATGCGGGACGTATCTCGGCGCAGGCGCTGCCGGTCGCCGTGGTGCTGTGGCTGTTCTTCCCGCGCTTCGATGCGCCGCTGTGGCAGCTTCCCTCGGACCGCGGCAGCGCGCAATCCGGGATCAGCGATAGCATGAACCCCGGCGACATCGCGGAGCTCGCGCTTTCCGACGAGATCGCCTTTCGCGTGCGCTTCGACGGCGCCGCACCGCCGGCGGCCGAGCGCTACTGGCGCGGACCGGTTCTGCACGACACCGACGGGCGCACCTGGCGCAATACCGGACCTACTCCCCAGAGCGCAGGCATCTTGACGCCCGTGGGTCCGGCGTACGCGTATACCTTGAGCTTGGAGCCGCATGCCTTCAACTGGCTCTTTGCGCTCGACTGGCCGGACCACTGGAGCATGCCCGACGCGCGCTTGAACTCCGACGATACCCTGGTGGCGGACGCGCCGGTGTCGCGGCCCATCGACCTGACTGCCCGCTCGCATACGCATGTGTCGACGGGCGAGGCGCTGAGTGCGATGGCGCGGCGCCGGGATACCCGCTTGCCGTCGGACCGCAATCCTCGGGCCGCCGTCTTCTCGGCCGAGCTGCGCCGCTCGCATCCCGACGACTTGGGCTATGTGCAGGCGGTGCTCGATCTGTTTCACCGCGAAGCGTTCTTCTACACGCTCTCGCCACCGCCCCTCGGGGATAACTCGGTCGATGAGTTTCTGTTCGACACCAAGCGCGGCTTTTGCGGACACTACGCCTCCGCCTTCGCGACGCTCATGCGTGCCGCCGGTATTCCCGCGCGCATCGTCACCGGCTACCAGGGCGGCACATACAACCCCTATGCCGGCTACTGGATCGTGCGCCAAAGCAACGCGCACGCCTGGGATGAGATCTGGATCGCGGGCCGCGGATGGCTGCGCGTCGATCCGACCGCAGCCGTCGCCCCCGATCGAGTCGAGGCCGGTCTCGACGGCTCGCCCGCGGTGGAGCGCGGCGCCCTGGGATTTCGCGCGCACGTGCCCTGGATCACGGATCTGCGCCTGCGCCTCGACGCGCTCGGGCAGATGTGGCGGCAGCGCGTGTTGCGCTTCAATCAGCTTGCGCAGTTCTCGCTCATCGAGCGGCTGGGTATCGAGGAGCCGGATGCACAGAAAATCGTCCTGGTGATGGCCGCCGGTCTGGTGCTCGCCTTTGTGTGGCTCATGTGGCAATTGCGCCGGGAGCAGCGTGCAGAACCCAAGGATCCCGCCGTCGCTGCCTACCGTCGGCTGTGCCGCAAGCTCGCCGCCGTCGGCCTGCCGCGCCACCCGCACGAAGGACCCGAAGGCTACGCGGCCCGCGTCGGGCGCGCGCGCCCCGATCTCGCCGCCGTCGCGGCTGCGCTGTGCGAGAGCTATTCGCAGCTGCGCTATGCGCAGGCCACGCCGCAGCACGCGGCGAGTTTGCAAGAGTTCATCGCACGGGCGCGAGGTTTTCACCCGCGCCGCAAACGGTCCGGATCCGCCGAGGCGCCCGGGCGCGCTTAGCACGCAGCCCTAAATCGGCGCGCGATGCACGGCACTCTCGCGCTACCATGCGCCGTGGAATGATATCCGACGGCAAACAAACAGGCGCGGCACCCGGCGATGCCGCCGAGTCCGAATCTGCGCGGCTCGCGCGGCTGGCACTGTTCGCCTTCATCATGACCTTCATCGTCGCGCGCATCATGGTGCTTCTCATCATGGAACGGCGCGTGCCAAACCTGTATTTCTTCATGCACGGCACACACGTGCATCACTTGAACTACGGAATCTTCCTGCTCGCGGGGGTAGGCGCGTATCTGTTGCTGCGCTTGCCGAGCGGCAAGTCGCTGCGCGGCGGGGCGCTGGCCTACGGTATTGCGCTCGCGCTCACCTTCGATGAGTTCGGGATGTGGCTGCACTTGGGCGGCAGCTACTGGCAGCGGGCGAGTGTCGACGCCATCATCGTGGTCGCCGCCATCCTGGCGCTGCTCGGCTACGCCTCCGCCATCCGCAGCTTCCAGGCGCGGCACCTGCGCGCCTCGATCGCCCTGCTCGTAGCCCTCGTTGCCTTCGGCGTGGTGCTCTACGACGCATCCATGAAAATCGGCCAGGTCGAGGGTCCGCGGCTCGAAGCGCTCGAGGCCGCGTCCTCGCCTTGACGTGGTGGTCGTCGACCGCTGCCCTATTCAGGCGGCGAGATTCTCGCGCGTCTTCAAGAAGCGCACATCCGGCCAGCGCTCTTGCGTCAGCTCGAGATTGACGCGCGTGGGCGCGAGATACACGAGCTCGCCCGCATGGTCGAGGGCGAGGTTGTCGTAGGCCTTGTCGCGAAATTCGGAGAGCCGCTTCTGATCCTCGATCCGGATCCAGCGCGCCGTCACCACGTTGATCGGCTCGAACACGCACTGCACGTTGTATTCGTCCTGCAATCGGAATGCGACCACTTCGAACTGCAGCTGGCCGATGGCGCCGAGGATCAGATCGTTGTTGCGCAACGGCTTGAACAGCTGTGTGGCTCCCTCCTCGCAGAGCTGCGAGAGACCCTTCTGCAGCGCCTTCATGCGCAGCGGATCCTTCAAGACCGCGCGCCGGAAGATTTCCGGGGCAAAATTCGGCACCCCGGTGTAGGTGAGATGCTCGCCTTCGGTGAAGGTATCGCCGATGTTGATGGTGCCGTGGTTGTGCAGCCCGATGATGTCCCCCGCATAGGCCTCCTCGGCCTGGCTGCGGTCGGCGGCGAGAAAGGTGAGCGCGTCGGCCACGCGCACTTCCTTGTCGAGGCGCACGTGGTAGAGGCGCATGCCGCGCGCATAGCGGCCCGAGCACAGGCGCAGGAACGCGATCCGGTCGCGGTGGCCGGGATCCATGTTCGCCTGGATCTTGAATACGAAGCCCGAGAACTTCGGCTCCGCGGCGCCGACCACGCGCTCGATCGCAGTGCGCGGCAAAGGCCCCGGGGAATGCTTGACGAACGAGCTCAAGAGCTCCCGCACCCCGAAATTGTTGACGGCGGAGCCGAAGAACACCGGCGTCTGGCGCGCCGCGCGGTAGCGCTCGAGGTCGAACTCCGGGCTCGCGCCGCGCACGAGCTCGATCTCCTCGACGAACTCCGCGTAGCGCGCGCCCAAAAATTCCCGGGCCTCGGCGCTCTCGAGGCCCGCGATGGTCTCGTGCGTGCCGACGCGGCCGCGCTCGACCGGCACATACACGTAGATGCGGTCCTCGAGCAGGTGATAGACCCCGAGCAGATCGCGGCCCATGCCGATCGGCCAGGTGAGCGGCGTGCACTGGATCTTGAGCACGCTCTCGATCTCATCGAGCAGCTCGATCGGCGGCCGGCCGTCGCGATCGAGCTTGTTGACGAACGTCATGATCGGCGTGTCGCGCAGCCGGCACACCTCCATGAGCTTGATGGTGCGCTCCTCGACGCCCTTCGCGCAGTCGATCACCATGAGCGCGGAATCGACCGCGGTGAGCGTGCGATAGGTGTCCTCGGAGAAGTCCTCGTGCCCCGGCGTGTCGAGCAGGTTGACGATGCGGTCCTCGAACGGAAACTGCATGACCGAGGAGGTCACCGAGATGCCGCGCTGCTGCTCGAGACGCATCCAGTCCGAAGTCGCATGGCGCGTGGCCTTGCGCCCCTTCACGGTGCCCGCCATCTGGATGGCGCCGCCGAACAGGAGCAACTTCTCCGTGAGCGTGGTCTTGCCGGCGTCCGGGTGCGAGATGATGGCAAACGTGCGCCGCTTGCCGATGTTTTCCGTCAGATCGTTCGTCATATCCTCGAATTCATCGCAAAAGAGAGCCGCCGCGCCCGCGCGCGCATCCTCCGGCAGGAGCGGAGGTCATTTCTCGTCGGCGGACTTGGGCTCGGGGTAGAGAATCCGACGCAGAACCTGTGCGTCCTCGCGTCCCACGGTGGCCTGGTAGTAGCCGCGGCGGATGCCGACCTGCTCGAACCCCAGGGAATGATACAGCCGCGCGGCGGCGGTGTTCGATGGGCGCACCTCGAGAAAGGCCTCGTACATGCCGGCGATCCGCGCCCGCTCGAGCAGATAGAGCAACATCTTGCGGCCCAGACCCCGGCACCTATACTCGTCGCGGACGCACACATTGAGTATGTGTGCCTCGCCCGCGCCGACCGACATGATTCCGTAGCCCGCCATGTCGCCGCTCACTTCCACCACCCGGCACACGTAGCCGACTCGCAGGCAGTCGCGGAAGATGCCCTCGCTCCAGGGGAACTGGTATCCGGCACGCTCGATGGCGCCCACCACCGGAACGTCCAGCTCATTCATCGGCCGGATATCGACTGCCGCGAGCTCGCGTTCTTGCTTAACGCTGGACACCGCTACACACCTCACGGGCGAACTGAAGGTCCTGCCACGCCTTGCGCTTCTCGGCGGGTTCACGCAGCAGATAGGCCGGGTGATACGTTACCACCAACGGCACCCGCGAGACGCCAAAATGATGCACCTGTCCGCGCAGGCGCCCGAGAGAGACGTCGGTCCTCAACAGATTCTGGGCTGAAATCCGCCCTACCGCCAGCATGATGCGCGGCTTCAACAGCGCGATCTGCTGCTCGAGGTAGGGCAGGCACTGCGCGGCCTCGAGCGGCGCCGGGTCGCGGTTGCGAGGCGGCCGGCACTTCAAGACATTGGCGATGAACACCTGCTCGCGCTGGAGGCCGATGGCGCGCAGCATGGCGTTCAGGAGTTGGCCTGCGCGGCCCACGAAGGGCTCGCCTTGGCGGTCCTCCTCGGCCCCGGGCGCCTCCCCCACGATCAGCCATGTCGCCTCGACGCTGCCGACGCCGAACACCGTCTGGGTCCGAGTCGCGCTCAACGGGCACCGCGTGCACGCGGCCACGGCGGCGCGCAGTTCCGCCCAGCCGAGATCTGCTACGGGCAGCGGGGGCTGCAGCGGGACCGCTGCCGGCTGTGGCAGTGCCGACGCCCCGGCGACGGGACCGCGGCGCAAGGTCCAAGACTCGAGGCCGAGCGCCGCGAGATATTGGCTGCGCAGAGCGCGATTCATGCGGGGGTCGGGGCGCCGCGCGTGCGGCGCCGAAACAGCTTGCGGTACAGCCACACGGTGGGGGCGGAGAGCGCGTAGCCGCCGAAGATCAGCAGCAACGAGATCGGGTGAAACAGAAAAATGAATACGAACGCAAGCGGCACGAGCACGATCTGAGTGAAGCGCACGCGCGCGCCGGCGCTCACTCCTTTGAAGCTGTAGAAGGCGAAGCGGCTGATCATGAGGGCGCCCGCGCACGCCGTGACCACGAACGCGACGATGAGACCGGGAAGGCCGACGTTCACTCGATCGCTCGCAAGCCAGATCGATGCGGCCACGATGGCCGCCGCCGAAGGGCTCGGCAACCCCTCGAAGTAGTGCTTGTCCTGCACCGCCGAGCGCGAGTTGAAGCGCGCGAGCCGCAGCGCCGCGGCGGCCGCGTAGAAAAAACACACGAGCCATCCCACCCTGCGCCACAAAGGGCCGTACTCGGCGATGCGCGCAACGCCCCATTGGTAGGTAACGATGGCCGGTGCGATGCCGAAAGACACCATGTCGGACAGGCTGTCGTACTCCTTGCCGAACGCGCTCTCGGTGTGCGTCCAGCGCGCCACGCGGCCATCGAGCCCATCGAACACCATGGCGACGAACACGGCGACGCCTGCGTAGTCGAACTTCCAATCGATCGCGGCCACCACCGCATAGAAGCCGGCGAACAGGGCCCCCGTCGTCAGGAAGTTCGGCAGCCAGTACACCCCGCGCGGGCGCGATTGCGAATCCTCGAGGTTGGTCATGCGCCGCCATGATACCAGGGGGCCTCGTGTAAGATACGCGGCCATGCGCTTATCCCAGTACCCCATTTCCACGCTCAGAGACGTGCCCGCCGACGCCGAGGTGATCAGTCACCGGCTCATGCTGCGGGCCGGGATGATCCGCCGCCTGGCCGCCGGGCTGTACTCCTGGCTGCCGATGGGGCTGCGCACGCTAAAAAAGGCCGAGCGCATCGTGCGCGAGGAGATGGACCGAGCCGGCGCCCTCGAGATGGTCATGCCCACCGTGCAGCCCGCAGAGCTCTGGAAGGAGTCCAACCGCTGGACCAAGTACGGCCCCGAGCTTCTCAGGTTCAAGGACCGGCACGACCGCGAGTTCGTCTATGGGCCGACGCACGAGGAAGTCATCACCGACATCGCGCGCCGCGAGCTGCGCAGCTACAAACAACTGCCGGTGAATTTCTACCAGATCCAGTCGAAGTTCCGCGACGAGATCCGGCCTCGCTTTGGCGTCATGCGCGCGCGCGAATTCATCATGAAGGACGCCTACTCCTTTCACATCGACGAGCCGAGCCTCGCTCAGGGGTACCGCGCCATGTTCGATGCGTACACTCGTATCTTCACGCGCATGGGCTTGAAGTTCCGGGCGGCGCAGGCGGACGGGGGCAGCATCGGCGGCAGCGTCTCACAGGAATTTCACGTATTGGCCGACTCCGGAGAGGACGCCATCGCCTACTCAACCTCGGGCGACTATGCCTCGAATCTTGAAACGGCCACGACCCTGCGGCCGGCCGGCGCGCGCCCTGCTGCGTCTCGAGAGCTGCGCAAAATCGCGACCCCGGGCGCGCGCACCATCGCCGATCTCAGCGCGTTCCTCGGCGTGCCCGCGGAGCAATGCGTGAAGACCTTGATTGTGGAGGGAGCCGACGGGGCCGTCGTCGCGATGATCCTGCGCGGCGATCACGAGCTCAACCCGGTCAAGGCGCAAAAGCTCGAAGGCATCGCGAACCCGCTGCGCATGGCGGCCGCGGAACGGGTGCGCGAGGCCGCAGGCTGCGACCCCGGCTCGCTCGGCCCGGTGGGGTTTCGCGGCGCAATCTACGTCGACCACGCCGCGGCGCAGCTCGCGGATTTCGTCTGCGGCGCCAACGAGAAGGACGTGCACCTCACCGGCGTGAACTGGGGACGCGATCTGCCCGAGCCCAAGTCCGTGGACATTCGCAACATCGTGGCGGGCGATCCGAGCCCGAGCGGCAGCGGCACACTGGAAATCGCGCGCGGCATCGAGGTCGGACACATCTTCCAGCTCGGGCAGCTCTATAGCCAGGCCATGCAGGCGAGCGTGCTCGACGAGCAGGGCAAGGCGGTCACCATGTTCATGGGCTGCTACGGGATTGGGGTGACCCGCGTCGTGGCGGCAGCCATCGAGCAAAATAACGACGCCAACGGCATCATCTGGCCCGAGCCTCTCGCCCCATTCAACGTCATCGTGGTGCCGATCAACTATCAGAAATCCGAGCGCGTGCGCCGCGCGGCCGACGAGTTGTACGACGCTCTCGGCGCGGCGGGCATCGACGTGCTGCTCGACGATCGCGACGCGCGGCCGGGCGTGAAGTTCGCGGACGCGGAACTCATCGGCATCCCGCACCGCCTGGTCGTCGGCGAGCGCACGCTCGAGGCCGGAAAACTCGAATACCGGCATCGACGGGACAGCGAATCGACGGAAATTCCCGCCGCCGAGGCCGTTGCCTACATCGAGGGCAAGGTGCGCGGCTGATGGTCGCCGCGTGCACTCTCGCCAAGTCCTAGCGCTCGCCGCGCTCGGTCTGCTCGCGCTCTGTTTCGCAGCCCCACGCGGCGCGCGCGCCGATGACCAGCGCGAGCCCGAGCTCAAGGACCTCCTGCAAAAGATCATCGCGAGCCGGGACTGCTTCCTCGACAAGTACGAATCGGAAGTCTGGTACAAGGCGATGGAGCCCAAGCTCGCACGCTTGGTAGCCTCGCACGAAGAGCGGATGGAGATCCTCGATCACGTGTTTTGCGAGGCCAAGCGCGACCCCTCGCTCGCGCTGCCGCCGGATCTCGTGCTCGCGATGATCGACGTCGAGAGCCGCTTCGACAAGTGGGCGGTGTCCCCCGTCGGCGCGGTCGGACTCATGCAGGTGATGCCTTTCTGGCCGCGCCAGCTCGGCGTGCAGAACCAGCTCGTGCGCATCGCGCCGAACATCCGCATGGGATGCGAGATTCTGCGCTTCTACCTGCGTGCCGAGCACATGAACTGGGCGCGGGCTCTCGCCCGCTACAACGGCAGCGCGGGACGCAACACTTATCCCGCCCTGGTGATGCAGCGCTGGCAGAGGATGTGGCGTTTCTAGAGCACCTGGAAGCTCTCTCCCGCACTGGCGCGATCCTCGTGTGCGGGCTCCATCTCCTCGACGGCTACGACGCGCGCACTCTTCGGCCCACGATGCAGCCACTGATGCAGCTCTACGACCGCGGTTGTCGGACCGCGCACCGAGACCTCGACGGAGCCGTCGGCCAAGTTGCGCGCGTAGCCCGAGAGGGCGAGTCGCTCGGCTTCCAGACGCGTGCTATGCCTGAAGTACACACCCTGCACTTTTCCCGTGACACGGAAGCGGCGTGTGACCTCGCTCACGTCGACCGTCTCCGAGGTGCTATTTGGGCTTTGTCGAGGCGGCGGTGCCCGGTGGGCCGTCGCCGTGGGAGGCGGTGGCGAGCGCTTCCGTTGCGTGGCGCTTGGCCGCTTGCGCCGCCAGACGCGCGCGCACGTACTCTCTCGCCTCCAGATGCGATTCGGCGCGGCCGATCGCAGCCTCCGCCGCGTAAAGATCGGGCGAGCTCGAGGGCGATAGGCCGGCCGTGGTGGCCGCTGCGATGGCCTGGCGCGCATCGCTCAGTTCTTGCACGGGAGGTCCGCTGGGGCAGCCGGTCAGGCACAGAACACCAATGACGACGGCAAAAAATCGCGGCATATCTGAACTGACACTAGCAACAGTGCGCAGGGCCGTCAAACAACGGCCACTGGACAATAATCAAGGGGACGCAAATAATCCGTTGCGCCGACGCTGCACTCGACAGCGAGCGATGCGATTTCCTACGAGACTTACCCGATGCACGAAATCCTGGTCTTGTATTATTCACGCCAAGGCAGCACCGCCGCGCTGGCCCGGCAAGTATGCCGGGGCGTGGAGACTGTGACGGGCGTGCAAGCGCGGCTGCGCACGGTCGCCCCCATTGGCGCGACCGGGCCCGCGCCGGATATTCCCGACAAAGGGCCCCCTTATGCCACGCACGAAGATCTCATCGAGTGCGGCGGTCTCATCCTCGGCAGCCCGACCCGCTTCGGCAACATGGCGGCGCCGCTCAAGTACTTCCTCGACGGCACCAGCGGCCTGTGGGTGAGCGGCGCACTCGCGGACAAGCCGGCGGCCGTTTTCACCTCGACCCAGAGCCTGCACGGCGGGCAGGAAGCGACGTTGATTTCCATGATGCTACCCTTGCTCCACCACGGCATGTATCTGGTCGGCCTGCCCTATACGGAGCAAGCGCTCACATCGACGCAGAGCGGCGGCACTCCCTACGGCGCGAGTCACGTGGCCGGCATCAGCGGCCATGGCACGCTGTCGGAGGCTGAGGCCGATCTCGCCCGTGCGCTGGGCGCCCGCGTGGCCCGGCTCGCCGCGCGGCTCAGGCGCGAGCCTTGAGCGCCGCGCGCAAGGCACGGCTGGCGACGATCTGGCTGTGGGCCGCCCTCGCTGCGAGTTTGCTGTGCTGGAAGCTCGCGGATTATTCCTGGCCGCTCTGTGCAATCGCCGTGCTGGCCCTGCTCGCACCGCTCCCGGGACTCGTGCGCGGCACGCGCTACACATACGCCTGGGCCACGCTGTTCGCGATTCCCTATTTGATTTTCGTGGTCACCGAGATGTTGGTGAACCCCGCCGCGCGCTGGGTGGGGGCGCTCAGTCTGTTTCTGACGTTCGCCTGGTTCTGCGCTATGGTTTTGTATCTGCGTGCTTCTCGAGCGCATCGCGGATGAAGGGAATGGTGAGGCGGCGTTGCGCGGCGAGCGAGGCCTCGTCCAGCTCGTCGAGAATATCGAACAGCGAGCGCAGATCGCGCGGCACGCGCTTCATCAGATAATCGAGCGTCTCGGGGGGGAGATTCAGGCCGCGCTGCGCGGCGCGCAGCTCGAGTGCTCGCGCGCGTCCCGCCTCGTCGAGCTCTCTCACTTGATAGACCACGCAGGCGGCCGCGCGCGAGCGCCAGTCATGCAGCCGCCACTCGATCTGCCGAGGTGCCGCGCGCGCCGCAAAAACGAGCCGCGCGCGCGATTCCTGAGCCTCGTTGAACAAGCGGAACAGCGCCTGCTCCCAACCAAGATCGCCGGCCGCCGCATCGACGTCGTCCACGCACACGGCGCGGCAGTCCGCGAAGCCGCGCAGCGCCTCCGGAGGCAGCGTCTGCCCGGACACGGGGGACAAGGGAATGTAGGCGGCGGGGCCCTCGGTAGCCGCGCACACAGCCTGCAGCAAATGGCTCTTGCCGCAGCCCGCGCTTCCCCATATCCAGATCGGATCGGCGCCCGGCCGCCGCAGCGCGGCGAGCACCTCCTCGTTCGGTCCCGGGTAAAAGTTCGCGAACAGGGCGTTGGCGCGCAGCATCACGCCGAGCGCGAGCTGTTTCATGTGAGCTTTTGCTCGAGCGCGCGCCGCGCCCTCGACTCCTCGACAGCCGCCTTGCCATAGCGCAGCACGTAATCGATGCCGCTCACGGCGGTAGTCAGGAACGTGAGCGCGCCGAGGGTAACGATGACCCAGGCGGCGGGCCGCAAGAACTGCTGGCGCGCGATGACGCAGAGAATGAACAGCGCCTGGCACAGAGTGTTCAGCTTGCTCAGCGTGCTCGGCCGCGCCTCGATGGGCCCGAGCCACAGACGATAGACGATCGCGCCGCTCACGATGATGAGATCGCGCGCCACCGCCGTTGCCATGAGCCACAGCGGCACGAGATGCATGACGGCGAGCACCACGAACGAGGTGGCGAGGAGCAGCTTGTCCGCGGCCGGATCGAGCACGCCGCCGAGAGCGCTCTGCCAGCCGAAACGCTTGGCGATGAACCCATCGAGCAGGTCCGATGCGGCCCCCAGGAAGAACAGGCCGAGCGCGATGCGCAGCTCATGGTGCAAGAGCGCCATCGCGATCGGGGCGATCAGCAGGATCCTCAGCGCGGTGATGAGGTTCGGAATCTGACGCACGACGATTAGTGTTGCAGCTGGAAGCGTTGGATCCCATTTTCGCCGGCGGCGATCGGCTGCAGGCGGCCGTTGAGTGCGAGTGCGTGCTGCAAGGACTCGGCGCCGCCGCGAGCAGTGAGGCGAAAGCGCACGGTATCGCCGCGCAATGAATCGACGCCCACGTGCGAGATGAAGGAAAGCGACTCCAGGAAGCTCTGCACCGAAGCGTAATCCTTGAGATCCGAGATTCCTGCCACCTCGATGTCGAGCGCCGCAAGCGCGCCGCTCACGGCATACAGGCCCGCGTAGGTGTCGGCCGCGCGGTTCACGGCCTCCGCGGGAGGCCCGGAAAACTCCGTGCTGCGATCCTGATACAGATAAACCCAGCGCACCGCCGCGGTGTCGGCCGGGTTGGCTGCACGCCCGATGAGGATACCCTCGCCGCCGGATCGACGCCCGAGCTCGGCGAGCGTCGCGGATGTGGCCGCCGCCACGGCGGCATAGTCGAGGTGATTTCTCGACAGCTCCGCGGCGGTTGGCCAGCGTATCGGAACGCCGCGCTGGCTCGCGGCCGCCGTGACCTCGCCTTTGATCGGCGAGGTGTCCTCCGCCGTGATGACCGTGCCTGCTTGCCCGGTCTGCGCGGCGAGCCACACGAACGTGACGGGGCGCTCGCCCCCCCACAGGGGCTGATTGTTCTGCGTGAGCCAGCGGTCGAGAGCCGGGCCGTCGAAGGCCACCCACAGCTGATTATCCGGTGCGGCGCGGTATTGCTGTACGTAGCGGCGGGCACTCGCGATGAGCGCGGCCAGAGATGGATCCTGGTCCACGCCGCGCCGGCCGGTCACCTTGATCAGCACGGTGCGCAGCGCCGCTTCGAAGGCGGCCTCCTGGCCGCCCTCGGAGCGTTCGGTCAGCGGGGCCGTCGCCTGATAGAGCTCGACGCGCGTGAGCGCCGGGCTCGCATCAGACAAGCCGAGCGCCGCAACGCCCGCGCACATACACAGCCAGAGCCGCAATCCAAGCCCGCCGAAGAGCGTTTTTCTCACCATGACGTAATGCGTAAGTCCTTAAGTTCTCTGATGTAAAATACCACAGCTGGCCGGATTGCCGGGTTGGCCCGTATTTACTCGAGGATCCGCATGACTGATCGAGCACCCGTCACCTATCGCGCGGCCGGCGTCAATATCGACGCGGGCGAAGAACTGGTCGAGCGCATCAAACCGCACGTGCGCCGCTCGATGCGTCGCGAGGTCCTCGGTGGAATCGGCGGATTCGGCGCCCTCGTGGAGGTACCCCTCGACCGCTACCGCAAACCGGTGCTGGTGTCGGGCACGGATGGCGTCGGCACCAAGCTGCGCCTCGCCATCGACAGCGGCCGGCACGACACGGTGGGCGTCGATCTGGTGGCCATGTGCGTGAACGACGTCGTGGTGCAGGGAGCCGAACCTCTGTTCTTTTTGGATTATTTCGCGACCGGAACACTCGATGTCGCAATCGCGGAGCGCGTCATCGCCGGCATCGTGGAAGGCTGCGTACAGGCAGGCTGCGCTCTGGTCGGCGGCGAGACCGCCGAAATGCCGGGTATGTACCACGGCGAGGATTACGACCTTGCGGGCTTCAGCGTGGGAATCGTGGAGAAAGACCGCATCATCGACGGCACCAAGACGCAGGCCGGCGATGCGGTGCTGGGCCTCCCCTCCTCCGGTCCTCACTCGAACGGCTTCTCGCTCATCCGCAAGGTCCTCGAGGTGAGTGGCGCCAACCCTGGGACACCCGTCGAGGGCGTACCGCTCATCGAGCGGCTGATGGCGCCGACGCGCATCTACGTGAAGCCGATCCTGCGCCTGCTCGAAGAGATCCCCGTGCACGGCCTGGCGCACATCACGGGAGGAGGTCTCGTCGACAATATCCCGCGCGTGCTGCCTGAGGGGCTCGAGGCCGTGCTCGAGCGCAGCGCCTGGACTCCCGATCCAGTGTTCGACTGGCTGCAGCGCGCCGGTCGGATCGCGGACGCGGAAATGTACCGGGTGTTCAACTGCGGCATCGGCATGACGGTGCACGTCGCTGCGCAGAACGCGCAGCGGGCGATCGAAATCCTCGAGGAGAGCGGCCAGAGCGCGCGGGTGATCGGCGAGATACGTGCGGGCACGCGCGGAGCGGTCATCGCGTGACGAGCACCCGGCCCGCGCGGATCGTGGTACTGATCTCGGGCCGAGGCAGCAACATGCGCGCGCTGGTGGAGCGTGGCCACGATCCGGCGATGGGCTATGAGGTCGCGGCCGTGGTCGCCGATCAGCCGGGAGCCGGCGGGCTTGCGATCGCGCGCGATCTCGGAGTGCCCGCGCATCTCGTCGCCGCCGACAAATCGATCGCGCGCCCCCGCTACGACGAGCAGCTCGCCGCCACGATCGACCCCTACGAGCCCTCGCTGATCGTGCTCGCCGGCTTCATGCGTATTCTGTCGCCCGAGTTCGTGTCCCGCTACGAAGGGCGAATCCTCAACATTCACCCCGCATTGCTCCCCAGGTATCCGGGCCTGCACACCCATCAGCGCGCCATCGACGCGCGCGACGACCAACACGGCGCCACGGTCCACTTCGTTACCGCGGAGCTCGACCGGGGAGCGGCGGTAATTCAGGCGCGAGTGCGCGTCGAGCCCGAGGACGACGCACAGAGTCTGTCGGCTCGCGTGCAGGTGCTCGAGCATCACATCTACCCGATCGCCGTGCGCTGGTTTTGCGCCGGCCGGCTGCGCTATGCGCAGGGGCGCGCGTGGCTCGACGGTGCGGCGCTCGACGGCCCCGTAATGTACGACGGCGCAGAGGATCGTTAGATGCGAATACTAGCCATGGGCACGGGTTGTATCGCGGCGGTGCTCGCAGGTCCCGCGCTCGCCGCGGCGGGGCAGGCGCAGCGCCCGCATGGCGAGCATGCGGCCGAGTCGGATATCGAGCCGTTCTCGTCGCATTACGTCGCGGAATGGAAGGATATCTCAGTGGGCGTGAGCGATCTCGAGCTCAGGCGCGACACGCAACCCGGTCACTACGTCTACAAATGGACCACCAGCGCGCGGGGAATTTTCCGTCTGGTGTACTCCGACGACCTCGTCCAGGAGAGCTGGTTCGCCATCGTGGGCGATCACGTCCAGCCTGATCGGTATCGGGGCCGCCAAGGGTCCGCCTCGGTCAACTTCGACTTCGACTGGGACGCAGGTCATGCGACCGGCACCTCCGAAGGCAAGCCGATCGATCTCAGCCTCGAGCCTGACACGCAGGATCTCAATTCCATTCAGATCCAGGTCATGCTCGATCTCAAGAATGACAACTTGCCTCCCACGTTCCATGTCATCGACAAGGACCAGATCAAGGGGTTTCTGTACACCCGCGAGGGCACTGAGAAGCTCAAGACCGCGATCGGCACGTACGATACCGTGATCGTCGCGAGCCGCCACACCGCCAACGACCGGCGCGTCTTGCGCATGTGGTTCGCGCCCACGCTCGGTTGGGTTCCCGTTCAGGCCGAGCGCACGAGCAGCGGCAAGCTCGAGTTCGCGATGCGCATCAGGAGCCTGACCCACGAGGGAGAGCGTCTGACCGCGCCTCCGTGACGCGGCGCGCGACGCAGCGCGCGCGAATGCGGCGCTCGTGGTGCGCCGGCGTGCGGCGAGCAGCGCCTCAGGCCTTCGGCAGGGTGACGCCGCGCTGCCCCTGGTATTTTCCGCCGCGATCGCGGTAAGAGGTTTCGCAGATCTCGTCCGATTCGAAGAACAGCATCTGCGCGACGCCTTCGTTCGCGTAGATCTTGGCGGGGAGCGGCGTGGTGTTGGAGAACTCGAGGGTGACGTGGCCTTCCCACTCGGGTTCTAAAGGCGTTACGTTCACTATGATCCCGCAGTTTTTTACGAACACGCCAGACTCCAGGGCGAAGTTTCCGGCCTCGGGCACGGTCAGACAATACACGTCGTGGTCGCCGGGGATTTCTCGAACGGCGACCACTTTGTGGTTGCGGTACGCGGGGGTGCCTCCGAACTGTCGCTGGTCGTCGTGCCGATGCGTGCCCGGCGCATCCGCGTAAATCTCGTGCCGCAGATTCCATTCATCCGCCAAGCGATGCGTCGGGCAAAGATGCCCATCGATCGGTTGGTACACCGTTTCATAGCCGCGAGCCAAATCCCGATAGAGGGGCATCAGCGCGTCGCGAGGCCTGAGTTCACTTGCGGCGGCCATGCGCCCGTCGCGCCTCATGAATAGATGATCGGGTGTCGCGCGGATGCGCTCGCCGTTGTCCAATTCGATCTCGAGCAGGGAGTCTCTGCCGATGAATCGCGGCGCGTCCAGATAGGTCACGATCAGACGCCCGTTAGGCCCGATGCTGTACCCCCAGAAGGGCCCCTCTGAGGCGTGCCGCGTCGCCATTTCCTCGAGCGTCGGCGCCGTTCCGTCGACCAGCGCAACGCGGGTGTCGCCGCTAAAGCAGCGTGCGTACGTCGAATTGTGGACGATGAAATCGTTCGCGACGAAGTTGTGCAGCGTCGGCACGGTGATGTCGAAGACTTCTTCGAACCCTGCGGGTTCGATCCGCTCGACCTCATCCCATACAGGTCCATCGACGAGCGGACCAACATGCGAGTCGCCGGTCATAAGGGCAACCTGCGCCGCCGTGGACATCGGCATGGACTGATCAGGCTGGGTAAGAATGTCGAGCCCGGTCGAGCTCAGTCCGCCAGACCGTGCCGCGCTGACGCCGACCGTCCAAGCAGCCACCGCTTTCTCCAGCATTCGCTCCGTCATGGACCCGGGCGAAAAGCCTATTTTCTCCGTAAAACGCAAGATCTGATCCTTGTCGGTGATCTGTATCTTGCACGCCTGAGTGCCGCTCGCCGTCGTCTGTTCGCGGATCAGCGAGAAAACTCCGAACCGCAGCAGAAGGTGGTGCACGTCCTCGATGAGGCGCCGTGAGCTCGAGTGGTACTCGAGGAAGACGTTCCCCTCGGAACGATGCATGCCGCCGCCGCCGCCGCTAAAGAGTGCCTGAAGAAATAGGCGAACCGAGAGCTCGGGCGCCGTGAAAATGATCTGCGGCACGAACTGGTCGGCGGCCCCGACATCCAGCCCGAAATTTCGCAGCCAATCATGGGCGCGAGCGATTTCTGCCAGCCCCGATGCTGCCATCGTGGATTCGAGCAGAGCGACCATGGCCGGATCCGCCGTCGTATAGGTCGGGCTGTGACCGGGCGTATCGGACTGCCCTTCCGAGATCATCAAGCCAAGCAGAGTCGCCTCCCACTCAGGGATGGACGTCTTACCGAATACGGGAATTTCCCGGGCCACCGCAATACGATCGCCGGCCCGCAAATCGCTCAGGGGCATCCACCGATCGAGCATTCGAAACGGGTGATTCGAAGTCGCTCGAATGCGCAACCCCGTTCGGGTGCGCAACTCGAAGATCTCGCGCTTGCCCTGCGGAATGAAGTCCGACACCTTCGCCGGCTTCAGACGCCAGCCGTCCCAGGCCAAGGTGCGTTTGCCCCAGCGCATCTGGGTGATCGGCAGGTAGGCGCCGGAATCGGCGTCGACCACGCGAGTATCCCCCGTGGCACATTTTCCCAAACAAACCGTCAAAACCGAGCGTGGAATCCTGAAGTACTCCACCGTGCTCGCAAGAGCAAACGAATTCGGCGGAATGATGCACACCGGGCCTTTGAAATCGACGAACGACTTCTCGTCGAAGCTCTTCGGATCGACGATGGTGGAGTTGATGTTGGTGAAGATCTTGAATTCGTCCGCGCAGCGCACGTCGTAGCCGTAGCTGGAAGTGCCGTAGGAGATGATCTTGTGGCCGTCGGCCACGCGCACCTGCGCCGGGGAGAACGGATCGATCATGCCGTGCTCGGCGGCCATGCGCCGGATCCAGCGGTCGGCCTTGATACTCACGTCGCTTCGACCGTAATTTTGGGGAACACCGAGCTGTAATCCTTGTTCAACGTCGACAGTCGCGCGGCGGCGCGGCGGGCCATTTTGAAATAGGCCTGTGCGCGCGCGCTCTGCGGATCGGCGACCACGGTGGGGCGGCCGCCATCCGCCTCCTCGCGAATGCGGATGTCGAGCGGCAGCTCGCCGAGGAACTGCACCCCGTACTGCGCCGCCATGCGCGTCCCGCCGCCGCTGCCGAAGATGTGCTCGGCATGGCCGCAATGGCTGCATATGTGCACGCTCATGTTCTCGACCACGCCGAGCACCCGTACCTCCACCTTCTCGAACATCTTGAGTCCCTTGCGCGCGTCCAGGAGCGCGATGTCCTGGGGCGTGGTGACGATCACCGCGCCGCTCACCGGCACGCGCTGGGCGAGCGTCAACTGAATGTCGCCCGTGCCCGGCGGCATGTCCACCACCAGATAATCGAGCGCCCCCCAGTTCGTTTCGCCGAGCAGCTGGGTCAACGCCTGCGTCACCATGGGCCCGCGCCAGGCCATGGGTTGCTCGGCGTCGATCATGAACCCGATGGACATCACCTCGATGCCGTACGCGCGCATCGGATTGATGTGCTTGCCATCCGGGCTCTCGGGCTTTTGTCCGGCCAAGCCCATCATGAGCGGCTGGCTGGGTCCGTAGATATCCGCATCCAGAAGCCCGACCCGAGCCCCCTGCGCCGCCCAGGCGAGCGCAAGGTTGGCGGCGACGGTCGACTTGCCCACCCCACCCTTGCCGGACGCCACGGCGATCACGTTCTTTACGCGGTCCAGGGGCTTTAAGGTGCGCTGCACGGCATGTGCCGTGATCTGCGCCTCGAGCACGAGCTCGATGCGCGCCCCGTTGAGCAGCGGAGCCAAGTGCGCTTCCAGCGCGGGCTTGAGCTCGGCGGCATAATCGGCGCACGGGAAACCGAGTTTGAGCGTGATCTGGGCCGCGTTGCGTTGCAAAGTCAGCGCGGAAATGGCCTTAGCCTCGGCTAGGGTCTGGCCGAGATAGGGATCTGTATACGCGCCCAGCCGTTCCCGGAGGGGCGCCGTGTCGTCGGAGGGAGTCATGAGCGTGATTCTAACGCAGGCGGACTCGACCGTGCGGTATGGCATAATTCGGGAAATGAGAATCAAACCCCGGCCGGCGCCGTGGATACGGTGAGAATAGGCATATCGAGGAAGCGTAAATAGGGCCGAATGTCAGTGTTCGCCAACTACCGTGCCGATCGGCTCATCGCCGAGATCAAGTCGAGCGGAAATACGACTTCACCCCAGGCCCAGAAGGCCTTCCAGAAGCTGCTCGGGCTCGGGCCGAGCGCCATCGACCCTATCATCGATGCGCTGAGCAACGCGGAAAAGCGCGAGACTATTGCCTATGTCGAGATCCTCGCCAAGTTGATCGACGGCCGGACGCTGCCCCAGGTCCTGCGGGCCATGGCTGAGGCAAACGGGCGGGCGACCTCGGGCATCGCCTGGGCGTTGTCCTCGAGCCAGCGCTATCCGGCGACGGCCCTCCTCGATGCGTTGAGCAAGGAAGGCATGCCGAAACCGGCGATTCTCGACGTCATCACCGCGCAGAAATCCCGCTTCTCGGTGCGGGAGCTCTTGAACGCCGCCTACGCCCAGGAGCCCACCGAGCGCGCGGCCCTGTTCAAGATCGTCGGCGAGATCGCAGACGAGTCCTCCATCGACGACTTGGTGGCACGCATCGAGGGCAAGGACCCCGTCGCGCGCCTGCACATCATCCAAGTCCTTGGACGCTTCAACACCCCGGCCGTTCAGCAGGCGGTGCAGAGGCAGCTCAAGGACAACAACAAGCTGGTGCGCTCCGCCGCGTTGTCCGCCCTCGCGCGCATGGATGGACCGTTCGATATGCCGCTCATCACCGGGATGCTGCGCGACGCCGAGATCGAGGTGCAGAACAAGGCCGTGGACGTGGTGATCAAGGCCAATCATCCCGACACGGTCAAGTTCCTGGTTGAGGTGCTCAAGGACGAGAATGAGTACGCGCGGCGCGCCGCCGTCGAGGTTCTGAACGTCATCGGCAGTGCCAAGGACGTCAAGTACCTGCTCGAAGTGATCGCCGACAGCGACTGGTGGGTCCGTACCCGGGCGGCCGATGCGCTCGGGAAGATCGGCGGCCCCAAGGTCGTGGACGCCGTTCTCACCCTCATCAAGGACGAGAATCAAGACATCCGCCGCGCGGCGATCGAGATACTGAATCAGACCAAGGACGAGCGCGCGGTCGCGCAGCTGATCGAGGCTACCAAGGACCGCGACTGGTGGGTGAGCGAGCGTGCGGTGGACGCGCTCGCGGAGATCGGCAGCACGAAGGCGCTGCCCCGGTTCATCGAGATGCTGCAGGGCGAGCCCAAATCACTGCCCACGGTGGTGCGGGCCATCGCCAAGGTCGGCGACCAGAAGAGCCTCGATCACTTGATCCCGATGCTGCAGCGCTCCGAGAACGAGGTGAAGCTCGAAGCCATCGCGGCGGTCGCGAAGCTCGTCGATGAACGGCGTGCGGACACCATTCGCATGCGGCTGCAGTCGCTCGCCTCGAGCGGGGACGGCACCGTCACCCAGGCCGTCGCACGCGCCATGACGGAGATCGACAACCGTTTCTCGACCCAGCAGATTGCGGCCAATCAGCGCGCCGTGCAGATGCAAGAGCCGGCAAAGACGCTGCTGGTCGACAACCAGGAGCTCGCGGCGGTCATCCGCGACACCGAAGCGGCCCAGGCGGCGAACGCCAAACTCGACATTACGACGCTGAAGACCGGAGACATCATCGAGGGCCGCTACAAGTTCATCGAGAAAATCGGCAAGGGCGCGTTCGGCACGGTGCTTCTCATGGAGGACACCGTCGTCGAGGAGCGCCTCATTCTCAAGTTCTTGAACGCCAACGTCTCCTCGGACGAGGAGATGATGAAGCGCTTCGTGCACGAATTGCGCTACAGCCGCAAGATCACGCACAAGAACGTCATCCGCATCTACGACTTCCTGTACATCCGCGGCAACTACGCCATCTCGATGGAATACTTTCCCTCCCACACTCTCGGAGGCGAGATCATCAACGAGAAGCCGGTCGAGCTCAAACGCGCGGTCAAGTTCGGCATCGACATCGCGACCGGCATGGCGGTCGCGCACCAGGTCGGCATCGTGCACCGCGACTTGAAGCCTGCCAACATACTCATCGACGACCAGAGCCTGCTGAAGATCGTGGACTTCGGTGTGGCCGCCGCCCATACCCAGGCCGATACCCAGCTCACCAAGACGGGCTATGTCATCGGGTCGCCGAAATACATGGCCCCCGAGCAAATCCTCGGCAAGAAAGTGGACGAGCGCGCCGATATCTACAGCCTGGGCGTCATAATGTACGAGCTGTTCACCGGCGTACCGCCCTATTCGCGCGGCGATCACATGTCCGTGATGTACCAGCATGTGCAGGGCAAGGCCCGTCCGCCCATCGAGATCAACAAGACCCTTCCCCTGGAGCTCAATAACCTCGTGCTGAAGTGCATGTCGCTCGATAAGGCCAAACGCGCCCAGTCCATGGACGAGTTACGGCTCTCCCTGGAGAAGTTCCTGTAAGACCCGCTAACCGCCTGGCGGTCAGGTGCGCTTAGACGTAGCTCACGAATATCGCTTCTGGCGGCGGTTTGTAGGGCTAATTACTCGAAAATCCAATTGCTTACAGGTAGTCTGCCGCGTTATGGCAAGAATCGACGCGTTCCTCAAGCTGGGTGTGGCGCAGGGCTGCTCGGATCTGCACTTGGCCGTGGGCGTGCCACCGATGCTGCGCATGTTCGGCGATCTCGTTCCCATCAAGTTCCGCGATCTGGGCGAGGCCGAGCTCGAGGGCTATATCATGGAGGTTTTGACTCCCTCCCAGATCAAGGTGCTCCGCGACGGCAACGACATCGACTTCTCCTACGTGTCGGCGGAGGGCGGACGCTTCCGCGTCAACGTGTTCCGCAAGGAAACCGGCATCGGCGCTGCGTTTCGCTCGATTCCAACCAATATGCCGAGCATCGATCAGCTGGGGCTCCCGCCGATCGTGCGCAAGCTCTGCGATTATCACCAGGGCATGATCCTGGTCACCGGCTCGACCGGCACCGGCAAGACCACGACTCTCGCCTCGATGATCGATTACCTCAATTCGACCCGCCCGCTGAACATCATCAGCCTCGAGGATCCGATCGAGTTCGTCCATCGCAGCAAAACGGCCCAGGTGATTCAGCGCGAGCTCGGCACGCACCTGCCGACCTTCGCCGAAGGCGTCCGCGCCGCGATGCGCGAGGATCCCGACGTCATCCTGGTCGGCGAAATGCGCGATGCGGAAACCATCTCGATGGCGATGACCGCCGCCGAGACCGGACATCTGGTGCTCGGCACGCTGCACACCACGAGCGCGACCAAGACCATCGATCGCATCGTCGATGCCCTGCCCACCGAGGAGCGCGAACAGACCAAGAGCTTTCTCGCCTCGAGCCTCCTCGCGGTCATCACGCAGGTGCTCGTGAAGACGCCCGATCAGCGCGGGCGCCGGGCGGTCTGCGAGGTCATGGTCGTCACCAAGGCCATCGGCAAGCTGATCATGACCGATCAGGGTCACCAGATCCCGAGCCAGTTGCAGATGGGCAAGGAGTACGGAATGCAGCTGATGGATCAGGCGCTGCTCGCGGCCATCCAGGCGAAGGAAGTCGATCCCGAGCAAGCCTACGCCTACGCCTTGGACAAGCGGCAATTTCAGCGGTATGTGACCGACATCAGCTCCGCCATTCCCGTAGAGCCCACCGGCACCTGAAGCTCCCATGGCCGCCATCGACGTCTATCTCAATCAGGTACTGGAGCGCGACGGGTCGGATCTGCATTTCCTCGCCGGGGATCTGCCCCGGGTACGCCAGTACGGCGAGCTCAAATCGCTCGCCAACGAACCGCTCAATCCCGAGAAGGTGAAGACGACGCTCTACGAGATCATGCCCAAGCTCGCGCTCGAGCGCTTCGAGGCGAAGGACGGCACCGACTTCGCCTACAGCATGCCGGGGATCGCGCGTTTCCGGGTCAATGTCATGCGGCAATTGAACGGCATGGGCGCGGTGTTTCGCGTCATTCCCTCCAAGGCGCGTACGGCGGACGAGCTCAAGCTCCCCGAGGCGGTGCGTAATCTCTGCAAGGTCAACAGCGGACTGATACTCGTTACCGGCAAAACGGGCTCGGGCAAGTCCACGACCCTCGCGGCAATGATCGACGACATCAACACGCGCGAGAAGGGCCACATCCTCACCATCGAGGATCCGATCGAATTCGTGCACACGCGCAAGAACTGCCTCATCAGTCAGCGAGAGATCGGCGTCCACGCGGCGTCGTTCTCGAGTGCTTTGCTGTCGGCGCTGCGCGAAGATCCGGATGTGATCCTGGTCGGCGAGTTGCGCGACCTCGAGACCATGAGCATCGCGGTCACCGCCGCGGAGACGGGAATTCTGGTCATGGGCACCCTGCACACCAACGGGGCCGCAGCGACGGTGGACCGCCTCGTGAATGCATTTCCGGCCGACAAGCAGCCCCACGTGCGTACCATGCTGTCCACCAGCCTTCGCGGCGTGGTGTCGCAGCAGCTCATTCCAAAAGCCGACAAGAAGGGCCGCGTCGCGGCGCTCGAGATCCTCATCAACACACCGGCCATCGCCAACCTCATTCGCCAGGGCAAGATGGATCAGCTGGAGAACGGCATGCAGACGGGCAGCGCTTCCGGCATGCGCCTCATGGATGCGGCCATTCAGACGCTCCTCGATCAACGCCTCATCAGCGGCGCAGAGGCCTACAAGAAGGCGATCAACAAGGGCCGATTCGAGCAGTTTCGCGAGGCGAGCTGAGCGCCGGCGCCGATACCGGCGCACGATTCCCGCGTGAATCACCAGCGCGAGGCCTGTAAACTCGCGCGATGGCCCGCAAACTCTTCGTCACGACCGCTCTGCCCTACGCCAATGGCCCGTTCCACATCGGGCACATCATGGAGTACATCCAGGCCGACATCTGGGTGCGCTACCAGCGCATGCAGGGTAACGAGGTGCTTTTCGTCGGCGCAGACGACGCGCACGGAGCGCCGATCATGCTCAAGGCGGAAGAGGAGGGAATCAGTCCGCAGGCACTCGTTGCGCGCATCGCGGCCGACCGCCCCAGATACCTCGAGGGCTTTCACATCGGCTTCGATCACTGGTATTCGACCGATTCACCGGAGAACATTGAGCTTTCGCAGGATATCTATCAAAGACTGAAGAAAGCCGATCTCATCTACGTCAAGCCGGTTGAGCAGTTCTATGACCCCGTCAAGGGCATGTTCCTGGCCGACCGCTACATCAAAGGCGAATGTCCCAACTGCCATACGAAGGATCAATACGCCGATGCCTGCGAGGTTTGCAGCATCGTCAATTCGCCCACCGACCTGATCAATCCTTACTCGACCCTTTCGGGCGCGAAGCCCGTGCTGCAAACATCCGACCATTTCTTCTTCGAGCTCTCCGATCCGAGGTGCGTCGAATTCCTGAAGGCGTGGCTCGAGACGCCCGAGCGTTTGCAGTCACAGGTCGTGAACAAGGCTCGCGAGTGGCTGACCGGCAAGGGCGACGAAGCCCTCGGAGACTGGGACATCTCGCGCGACGCACCTTACTTCGGAATCCCGATCCCGGATGCGCCGGGAAAATACTTCTACGTTTGGCTGGATGCCCCGATCGGCTATCTCGCCTCGCTCAAGAACTACTTCGATAGCGGCAAGGCGCGCGCGCACGGTGAGCCGCGCACGTTCGAGCAATTCCTTGCCGCCCCGGATACCGAGCAGATCCATTTCATCGGCAAGGACATCATCTACTTCCACACTCTTTTCTGGCCCGCGATGCTCAAGTTCGCAGGGCCTCCCTACAAAACACCGACCCACGTCTATGTACACGGATTCATCACCGTATCCGGCGAGAAGATGTCGAAGTCCCGAGGCACCGGCATCAGCCCGTTGCGCTACCTCGAGCTCGGAATGAATGCCGAGTGGCTGCGCTATTACATCGCGGCCAAGCTGAACGGGGACGTGGAGGACATCGACTTCAATCCCGACGACTTCGTGGCCCGGGTGAACAGCGATCTCATCGGCAAGTACGTCAATATCGCGAGCCGATGTGCGGGATTCATTTCCAAGCGCTTTGCCGGCAAGGTCTCGCACCCGCACGGCGCCGCAGAAGGTCTTCTGAGAAAGCTCCAGAGCCGCGAGCAATGCTGGGCGCCCATCGGGCGGCTCTATGAGAATCGAGAGTACGGAAAGGCCTTGCGCGAAATCTCCAATCTGCTCGATCAGATCAATCAATACATCGACGAGCACAAGCCCTGGGAGCTCGCGAAGGCTGCGGGGAGCGACTCGAGGCTGCATGAGGTCTGCTCGACGGCTCTCGCCATGTTCTGGTACACGTCGATTCTCCTGAGTCCTGTCCTGCCGGAAACCGCGGTGAAAGTGCGCGAGTTCTTGAACCTCTCCAAAGAGCAGATGAAATGGGGGCAAAACGCATTCTTCCCGGCCGGCCACCACATCAACCCCTACTCCCATCTCATGACCCGCGCCGACCCCAAGCAACTCGATGCGCTGTTCGACGCGGGAATGGAAACCGCAACGCCCAAGTCGACGCCGGCCGCGTCGAGCGCCGCAGCCGCCGCCGCTACCGCCGCCGCTTCCGTCGCTGCGCCCGCCGCGCGCATCTCCATCGATGACTTCCTGCGCATCGATCTGCGTGTCGCAAAAGTGCTCGATGCGCAGCTGATCACCGGCGCCGACAAGCTTCTGAAATTGCACCTCGATGTGGGCGAGCTCGGCGAGCGGCAAATCTTTGCGGGTATTCGATCCGCCTACGATCCGGCAGCGCTCGTCGGCCGGCTCATCGTCGTGGTCGCGAATCTCGAGCCGCGCAAGATGCGCTTCGGCACCTCGGAGGGCATGATGCTCGCCGCCGGTCCGGGAGGCGCGGACATCTTCGTGTTGTCTCCCGATACCGGCGCCGCGCCCGGCATGCGGGTGAAGTGAGCGCCGTGAGCGTAGCAGCAGAGCGCATCGATGCCATGCTCCCGCAGACGCAGTGCGCGCGCTGCGGCTACGCCGGCTGCCGACCCTATGCCGCCGCCATCGCGGCCGGCGAGGCGCAGATCAATCAATGTCCTCCCGGAGGCCGTGCCACGATCGAGGCGCTCGCGCGCCTGCTCGACCGCGAATATCTGCCGCTGAATCCGGCGAACGGGGTCGAGTCGCCGCCGCGCGTGGCCTGGATCGACGAGGAGCGCTGCATCGGGTGCGCACGCTGCTTGCCGCCCTGCCCCGTCGATGCCATTGTCGGCGCGTCGAAGTATCTGCACACCGTCATCGTCGAGCGCTGCACGGGTTGCGAGCTGTGCCTGGCGCCCTGTCCCGTCGACTGCATCGAGATGCGCCTGGGGCCCGCGCCGGCCCCCGATCAGGCGGACCTGAACCGCCAGCGCTTCGAGGCCCACGAGCAGCGGCGCGACCGTCGCGCCCGCGAGCGCCGCGAGCAGCTGGAAGCGATCAAGGCCGCCGCGCCGCGCGTGCCCGCGCCATCGCCATGAATCCGGCCAAGCGGCGCGCCATCTTCGAGCGATTTCGCGAGGCGAACCCGACGCCGCGCACGGAGCTCAAGTACCGCACGCCGTTCGAGCTGCTGGTGGCGGTGATACTTTCGGCCCAGTCGACCGACAAGGGCGTCAATAAGGCTACGGCGCGGCTCTTTCCAGCCGCCAACACACCGGCTGCGATCGCGGCGCTCGGGGTGGCCGGCATCACGCCGTACATCCAGACGATCGGTCTGTACAACGGCAAGGCCAAAAATATCATCGCGACCGCGCAAGCCTTGGTCGAACAGCACGGCGGCGAGGTGCCTCGCTCGCGCGAGGCGCTCGAGGCGCTTCCCGGCGTCGGGCGCAAGACCGCCAATGTCGTCCTGAACACCGCGTTCGGCGAGCCCACCATGGCGGTCGATACGCATATCTTCCGCGTGGCCAACCGTACCGGCCTTGCGCCCGGCAAGACCGTGCGCGCCGTCGAGGACAAGCTCCTGAAATTCGTGCCGCCCGAGTTTCTGAAGAACGCCCATCATTGGCTCATCTTGCACGGCCGCTACGTCTGCACCGCCCGCAAGCCCGCCTGTCCTCATTGCATCATCGTCGACCTCTGCGAGTATCGGCATAAAACCAAGGAATCGGCACCTTGAGCTCGCAGGCCTTCGGCGGCTATACGCGCGAGCAATTGCGCTCGAGTTACGCCGAAGCATGGCGCAAGCACCTCGCGCGCATCCCCGTAACGCCGCTCGAATCGCTCATCGCGGACGTCATTGCGCGCCATCCCGAGTACCAATCCCTGGTGAGCGATGCAGCGGCCGCGCAGGCGTTCGAGTCCCCCGCCGGGGGAGGTGCGGAGAATCCGTTTTTACATATGGGGCTGCATCTCGCGGTTCGCGAACAGCTCTCGATCGATCGGCCGCCGGGGGTGCGCGATATCCAGCAAGCGCTCGCCGTGCGGCTCGGCGAGCACGATGCGGAGCACGTGCTCATGGAGGCCCTCGCCGAAACCCTATGGGAGGCGCAGCGCGGCGCTCAGCCGCCCGATGAGCGCCGCTACCTCGAGCGCGCACGCGCGCGCGTCACGCCCTGATCGAGGCGCAAGGTTAAGGAAGTTTCATGGTTGCGTCATCGGCGCATCCGCGGGCGACGGTTATCCTCGATCGAATCCACCCGAGGTTCGCCCATGCGCTCCCTGCCGGCCGTTGCCCTCTTGATCGCTCTCTCGGCACTCGCCGGCGGGCGCTCGCGGGCAGCGACCGCGCCAACGACCCCGGCTCCCCCCGCCACGGCCCGCGCGCCCGCTCCGGCCGCCGTGCCCGCCGGGAACACCTCGAGCGCCGATAACGAAGCCGCCGCGCGCCATGCCAGGCGGACGGCCTGCATCACCCAGGCTCGAGCCAAAAAGTTGGTGGGTGCGCAGAAGACCGCTTACATCAAGGGCTGTATCGGCGCGCCTTGAGCGCGGGCGTCAGCGCTTCGGAATATAAAGATCCGTGAGCGTTCCCTCGACGGCCTCCGCCGCGAAGGCCACCGTCTCCGTGAGCGTCGGATGAGCGTGGATGGTGAGGGCGATGTCCGCAGCGTCCGCGCCCATCTCGATGGCAAGCCCGATCTCGGCCATCAGCTCGCCCGCGTTCGTGCCGACGATACCGCCGCCGATGATGCGGTGGGTCTCCTTGTCGAATAACAGCTTGGTGAAGCCCTCGTCGCGATTGATGGCGAGCGATCTGCCGCTCGCGGCCCAGGGAAACAGCCCCTTGGTGAATTCGATACCGCGCGCCTTCGCCTCGGTTTCCGTGATACCCACCCAGGCAATCTCCGGGTCCGTGTAGGCGACGGAGGGGATGCAGCGCGCATCGAACGAGGATTTTTGCCCCGCGGCCACTTCCGCAGCCACCTTGGCCTCGTGCGTGGCCTTGTGAGCGAGCATCGGGGCCCCGACGATGTCGCCAATGGCATAGATATGCGGCACGTTCGTGCGCATCTGCTTGTCGACGGTGATGATGCCGCGCTTGTCGACGGCGACGCCTGCTGCCGCCGCGTTGATCGCGTTGCCATTCGCGCTGCGCCCCACGGCGACGAGGACCCTATCGAAGTCCTGCGGTGCAGGCACATCCGGACCCGCGAATGTCGCCCGCAATCCGTCCGTATGCGCCTCGAGCTTGGCAACCCGCGAATTGACCATAATGCGCGCGTAGCGCTTCTCGATGCGCTTCTGCAGCGGCCGCACCAGGTCGCGGTCGGTGCCGGGCATCAATCCGTCGGCGAGCTCGACGACGGTCACCGTCACGCCGAGCGCGTCGTAGACGCACGCCATCTCCAGCCCGATGATCCCGCCGCCGATGACCAGCAGGCGCTTGCAGTCCTCCGGCAGCTCGAGCGCGCCGGTGGAATCGATGATGCGCGGATCATCCGGAAATCCAGGCAATCGCGCCGCCTCGGAGCCCGCGGCGATGATGCATTGCTTGAAATCGACCCGACGGACGCCGTCCGCGGATTGCAGCTCGAGCGTATGCGCGCCGACGAACTTGGCCTCGCCGCGCAAGACGTCGACCTTGCGCTGCTTGGCGAGCACCGCGAGCCCATTGGTGAGCTTGGTGACGACCCGGTTCTTCCAGGCACGCAGCTTCTCGTGATCGACCGCCGGCGGTGCAAACACGATGCCGGCGGAGGACATGTCGGCCGCATCCTCGATCACTTTCGCCGCGTGCAAAAGCGCCTTCGACGGGATGCAGCCCACGTTGAGGCACACCCCGCCGAGCATCGGCCAGCGTTCGATGAGGGTGACCTTGAGGCCCAGATCGGCGGCGCGGAAGGCCGCCGTATAGCCGCCGGGACCTGACCCGATGACCACAAGATCGAGCGCGCCCGCGGGAGCGGCCGTCGCGACGGTCCCAGCTTGCGCGGGCTTCGCAGCGGGCGCTGCAGGCGACCCCTTCCCGGTCGCAGGCACTGCCGGCGCCGCCTTCTCCTCCGGCGCCGCCTTCTCCTCCGGCGCCGCCTTCTCGTCCGGCGCCGCCTTCTCGTCCGGCGCCGCCTCGCTCTTCGCCGTCGTCAGGGTCGCGATGACCGTGCCGGAAGACACCTCCTGGCCTTTCTTGACCGCAATCGACGCGATCGTGCCGGCGGCGGACGACGGGATGTCCATGGACGCCTTCTCGCTTTCGAGCGTGATGAGCGGATCGTCCACGCGGATCTGCGCCCCGACGGAGACGAGCACATCCACCACGGTGGCGGCTTTGGTGTCGCCCAAGTCGGGAACGCGAACTTCGATCTCGCTCACAGCAGCGCCTTCACGTCGCCGAGCGTCTGCCCCAAGAACACGACGAATCGAGCTGCCTGCGCCCCGTCGATCACGCGATGATCGTAGGAGAGCGACAGCGGCAGCATCAGGCGCGGGACGAACGCTCCGCTCTCGAAGACCGGCTTATGCACCGAGCGCGACACCCCCAGAATGGCGACCTCGGGCGCGTTGATGATGGGGGTGAACGCCGTGCCGCCGATACCGCCCAGACTCGAGACCGTGAACGAGCCTCCCTGCATCTCGGCCGCCGACAGCTTGCCGGCGCGCGCCTTGTCCGAGAGCGTCGCGAGCGCGCGCGCCAGGTCGAATAAATTCAAGCGGTCGGCGTCGCGAATCACCGGCACGAGCAGACCGTTCGGGGTGTCGGCCGCGAACCCGATGTGGAAGTATTTCTTGAGGACGAGATTTTTGCCCGACGCATCCAGCGATGAGTTGAAGCGTGGAAATTCCTTGAGCGCGACGATGCAGGCCCGGATGATGAACGCGAGCGGCGTCAAGCGCACGCCTTCCTGCGTAGCCTTGGGCTTGAGCGCGACGCGCGCGATGTCCATATCGGTGATGTCCGCATCCTCGTGCTGCGTGACATGGGGCAAGTTCACCCAGCTCGCCTGCAGGCGCGCGCCGGAGATGATCTGAATGCGGGAGAGCGGCTGGCTCTCCACCGCTCCGAACAGCGCGAAGTCGACCTCGGGCACCTTCGGCAGCCCGCCCACGGCGGCCGGCGGGGGGGCGCTGAGCAGCCTCTTCACGTACGCCTTGACGTCCTCGTGTGTAATGCGCCCCTTCGGTCCCGTGCCTTTGACCTGGCCGAGATCGGCACCGAGCTCGCGGGCGAACTTCCGCACCGAGGGACTCGCGTAGGCGGTGGAGAACGCCTTCTCGTCAATCGACGCCGCGGCGCGCGGTGGTGATGGCGCTGCGCTGGCCGGCATGGCGCCGGCTGGCCGCGGCGGCGCTGCGACGGCCTGCGGCCGAGTCGAATCCGTTGCGGTCTCGTTCGAGGCCTTGTCGGCGGAGGCTTTTTCTGCGGAGGTCTCCGCGGAGGCAGAGCGCTTCGCGAGCGCGGGGGCCGCGGCTTCGGTCTTCGCGGGGGCGCCGCCGGGGACCGCCGCGTCCTGCGGAGTCGCCGGCTCGTCCGGTGCGGCCGCGCCCTCCGCCGTGCTCTCGAGCAAAAGAATCAAGCTTCCCTCGGATACTTTGTCGCCCTTCTTGACCTTGAGCTCGGCGATGCGGCCCGCGGCCGGGGCCGGCACGTCCATCGCCGCTTTCTCGGTCTCGATCGTGATCATCGGGGTCTCTTTGTCTATCTCCTGGCCGGCCTTCACCAGCACATCGATCACGTCCACGTCCTTGAAGCCGCCGATATCGGGTACCAGCACTTGCGTCGTACTTGCCATGATTCAGACCGTCAGCGGATTGGGTTTCTCGGGATCGATGCCGAAGGCCTGCATGGCCGTCGGTATCGTGCGTACGTCGATCTTGCCGTCGTCGGCGAGGCACTTGAGCGCGGCGATCACGATGTAATGGCGATTGACTTCGAAGAAGCGCCGCAGCTCCGCACGCGAATCGCTGCGCCCGAAGCCATCGGTGCCGAGTACCGCGTAGCGCCCGGGCACCCACTGACGGATCTGATCGGGCACGGTCTTCATGTAATCGGTGGCGGCGATGAAGGGGCCGGTACTGCGCTCGAGCACCTCGCGCACGTACGGCACGCGCGCAGCTTCCGTCGGATGCAAAAGATTCCAGCGCTCGGCGTCGAGTGCGTTGCGCCGCAGCTCCGAGAAACTCGTGACCGAGAACACATCGGCCGGCACGCCGTAATCCTTTTCGAGGAGCTCCGCGGCCGCGAGCACTTCGCGCAGGATCGTGCCCGAGCCGAACAGCGTGACCCGCACCTTGCCCTTGCCGCCGGACTTCAGCGGGTACATGCCGCGCAGGATGCCATGCTCCACGCCGGACGGCATGGCCGGATGTGCGTAATTCTCGTTCATGCAGGTGATGTAGTAGAAGACGCTCTCCTGCTCCTGATACATGCGGCGCAGTCCGTCCTGGATGATCACGGCCAGTTCGTACGCATAGGTCGGATCGTACGCGACGCAATTCGGAATCGCGGTCATCACCAGCTGACTGTGCCCGTCCTGATGCTGCAGCCCCTCGCCCGCGAGGGTGGTGCGTCCGGCGGTGCCGCCGATCAGAAAGCCGCGCGCCTGGCTGTCGCCGGCCGCCCACATGAAATCGCCGACGCGCTGAAAGCCGAACATCGAGTAGTAGATGTAGAACGGAATCATGCTGACGCCGTGGTTCGAGTACGCGGTGGCGGCGGCGATCCAGGAACACAGGCTCCCGGCTTCGTTGATGCCCTCCTCCAGGATCTGTCCCTGGCGGTCCTCGCGATAGAACATGAGCTGATCGGCATCCTGCGGCGTGTAGAGCTGGCCCACCGAGGAATAGATGCCGACCTGGCGGAACATGCCCTCCATGCCGAAGGTGCGCGCCTCGTCGGGAATGATGGGCACCACATGCTTACCGAGGTTCTTGTCTCGCACCAGGGTCGAGAGGATCCGAACCAGCGCCATGGTGGTCGAGATCTCGCGCTCTTGCGTGCCCTCGAGGAGCGCGCTGAAAGACTCGAGCGGGGGCGCGGGCAGCGGTGGCGCCGCCGAGTTACGCTCGGGCAAATAGCCGCCGAGCGCGCTGCGGCGCTCCTGCAGATAGAGGATCTCCTCGCTGTCGGGCGCGGGCTTGCGAAACGACAGCCCGGCGATTTCCTCGTCCGAGATCGGGATGTTGAACCGGTCGCGCACGGCCTTGAGATCGTCCTCGCCGAGCTTTTTCTGCTGATGTGCGACGTTGAGTCCCTCGGCCGTCTTGCCGAGTCCGAAACCTTTCACGGTCTTCGCGAGGATGACCGTGGGCGTGCCCTTGTTGGCGACGGCGGATGCGTAGGCCGCATAGACCTTCACCGGATCATGGCCGCCGCGATTCAAGCGCCAGATCTCGTCGTCGGACATGTTGGCGACCATCTCCTTGAGCTCGGGGTACTTGCCGAAGAAGTGCTCGCGGGTATAGGCGCCGCCCTTCGATTTGAAGTTTTGATACTCCCCGTCGACGCACTCTTCCATCAAGCGCTTGAGCAGTCCTTGGGTGTCGCGCTCGAGCAAGGGGTCCCAGCGCGACCCCCACAGCACCTTGATGACGTTCCAGCCGGCGCCGAGAAACGCCGCCTCGAGCTCCTGGATGATTTTGCCGTTGCCCCGCACCGGACCATCGAGACGCTGCAAGTTGCAATTGATGACGAAAACGAGATTATCGAGCTTCTCGCGCACCGGCATGGTGAGCGCGCCCATCGACTCGGGCTCGTCCATCTCGCCGTCGCCCAAAAACGCCCAGACCTTGCGATCCGACGCCGGCACGATGCCGCGGTTCTCGAGGTAGCGCAAGAACCGCGCTTGGAAGATGGCCATCATGGGCCCAAGGCCCATGGACACCGTGGGGTACTGCCAGAAATCGGGCATGAGCCACGGATGCGGGTACGAGGACAATCCGCCGCCGCGCACTTCCTGGCGAAAGCGCTGCAGCTGCGCCTCGTCGAGCCGGCCCTCGAGGTAGGCGCGAGCATAGATGCCCGGACTCGAATGGCCCTGCATGTAGATCATGTCGCCGGGATGCGCGGCACTGCGCGCGCGCCAGAAGTGATTGAAGCCGACCTCGTAGAGCGTCGCGGCCGAGGCGTAGCTTGCGATGTGGCCGCCGTACTCCGAGCTCGCATGATTGGCTTGCACCACCATGGCGAGCGCGTTCCAGCGCATGTAGGCCTCGTTGCGCCGCTCGAGCGACCGATCGCCCGGGTAGTCGGGCTGTTGCGCCCGCGATATGGTGTTGAGGTAGGCGGTGTTGGGCTTGAACGGCAGATAGGCGCCGGAGCGGCGGGTGAAGTCGACCAATTTCTCGAGCAGGAAATGCGCGCGCTGGGCGCCTTGGGCGCGCATGACGGACTCTATCGATTCGAGCCACTCCTGGGTCTCTGTGGGATCGATGTCTTCGAAGGGTGATTGCTGCGTCATAGGAGGAAAACCTTGGGGCTGGCACGTGCTCATGCACGCGCCCGAGCGTCCTGTTAAGATGATAGGCACGTTACAGCGCCCCTGCGCGAACTGCCGCTTTTGCTATCTTCGGGGTTTGGTTTTTCACGGTCAAGCAAGGGGGGCGGCTGGACAAATATGCCCATTCGCATTCCTTTTCGTACTCTGACCGTTCCCGTGCGGCAAATCGCGGCGCGGATATCCTCATCGAAGCTCGCAGGCTATTCCGCGGCCGTCGTGTTCCTGCCGCAGAAGCCCTCGGCGGCGGACTGGGCCGCGGTGCCTCATGGCCCGCTGCTGCGCGAGCTCTACGCGCGCAAAGTGCGCAAAGCGGGGGACTCGTGTCAGCTGCGCGTGGGCGCGCGTGCCGAGACATTGCTCGTGGCCGCCTGCCCGCCCGTGCAGGCGAGCACGTTCGAGCGGCTGCAACTCGCCGGCAAGGTGGCTCGCGCGGTGATGGAATCGGACCCCACCTCGCTCGTGCTGTGGCAGCAGGGATGCGACCGTGAGCCGGCGCGCGCCTCGTTGAACGCGGCAGTGGCGGCGTTTCAGGCAGCGGCGTTTCGCCTGGCGAGCTTCAAGAGCAAGCCGAAGCCGCGCCCTGCCCTTGCGCGCATCGACATCGCCGCCGGCGCGGGACTGGCAGATCTGGATTTCACGAACGCCACGGCGGCGGGCAACAACCTCGCCCGCTGGCTGACGGCGTTGCCGCCGAATACTCTGGACGCCTCGGGCTATCGCCGCTTGGTGAAAGAGCTCGCTCGCCATCTGGGACTCGGCTATCGGTTCTACGGGGAGCGTGAGCTGCGGCGCCTCGGTGCAGGCGCATTCCTCGCCGTTGCGCAAGGCAATGCGGCGCGCGATGCCGGCATCGCACGCTTGTCCTATCGGCCGCGCGGCGGCCGCGCCCCGCAGGTGAGTCTGGTGGGCAAGGGCATTTGCTTCGACACCGGCGGCACCAACTTGAAGCCTCACAAGAGCATGCTCGACATGCACACCGACATGGAGGGCAGCGCCGTGGCGCTCGGCAGCCTGTACGCGCTGCACTCGCTCAAATCCCCGCTTGCGGTCGATTGCTGGCTCGCGATCACGGAAAACCGCATCGGCTCGCGCGCCTACAAACCGCAGGATGTGGTGCGTGCCCAGAATGGCACGACGATCCAGGTGATTCACACCGACGCGGAGGGCCGTATGGTGCTCGCCGACGCCTTGTGCCTGGCGGCGCGCGAGAAGCCGGGGGCCATCATCGACTATGCCACGCTCACCGGAGCGTGCGTCTATGCATTGACCGAGCGCTACAGCGGCGCGTTCACCAATCGCCCCGAGGCGCGCGCGGTGATCGAGGCGGCGGGCGCATCGAGCGGCGAGCGCGTCTGGGTATTCCCCATGGACAAAGACTTCGAGACGGACATCGAGAGCGCTCTCGCCGATGTGCTGCAGTGCTCGGCCGACTCGAAGGGGGATCACATTCTGGCGGCGTGCTTCTTGAACCGCTTCGTGCCGAAGTCGATCCCCTGGCTGCACCTCGACCTCGCGGCCGGGACGCGTCACGGCGGCCTCGGGCACATCGGCACGGAGATCACGGGCTTCGGCGTGCGCTACACGCTCGATTTACTGCGTCGTGGCTGGCCGGCCTGATCGATGAGCATCCTGACGCTGCGCCGGCCCGATGACTGGCACCTGCACCTGCGCGACGGAGCGGCGCTCGCCTCCGTCGTGAAATTCACGGCCGAGCGGTTCGGCCGCGCCATCGTCATGCCAAATCTCCAGCCGCCCATCACCACGGCGGCAGCGGCGACTGCGTACCATAAGCGCGTGCTCGCGGCGTTGCCGAAGGCGAGCACGTTCACGCCGCTCATGACGCTCTACTTGACCGACGGCACCGCGCCCCATGAGATCGACCGCGCACTCGCCGCGGGCTGCGTACATGGCGTGAAGCTCTATCCCGCGGGCGCGACCACGCATTCGGATGCGGGCGTCACGGATATCCGCAAGACCTATGCCGTGCTCGAGCGCATGGAGGAGCGCGGCATGCCGTTGCTGGTGCACGGCGAGACGGTACGCTCCGAGGTCGATGTGTTCGACCGCGAGACCGTGTTCATCGACGAGACCCTCGGCCCGCTCATCGAGCGCTTCACGCGCCTGAAAGTGGTGTTCGAGCACATCACCACGGCGCGCGCGGCCGAGTTCGTAGCGGCCGCGCGCGCAGGCGTCGCCGCCACTATCACCCCGCAACATCTGTTGCACAATCGCAGCGCGATCTTCGCGGGCGGCATCCGCCCGCATTATTACTGCCTACCGATCCTGAAGCGCGAGCGCGACCGCGCGGCTCTGGTGGCGGCCGCAACCGGCGGCAATCCACGCTTTTTCCTGGGTACCGACAGCGCGCCGCACGAGCGCTCGACCAAGGAGAGCGCCTGCGGCTGCGCCGGGATGTTCACGGCGCATGCGGCGATCGAGCTCTACGCGGAGGTGTTCGAGGAGAGCGGCCGTCTCGACCGGTTGGAGGCCTTCGCGAGCCATTTCGGCGCGGACTTCTATGGGCTGCCGCGCCACGAGGAGCACATCGCCCTGGAGCGCGAACCCTGGGTGGTGCCGGAGCGCTATCCTTTCGGCGACGGCACCGTGGTGCCCTATCGCGCCGGCGAGCGCGTGGCTTGGCGCCTTACCAGCGCGGAGCGGCCATGACCGCGCCCTCGCCCATCACCTTTGCCACGCGTTTTCGCGGCTTTTTGCCCGTCGTCATGGATCTCGAGACGGGCGGGTTCAACTCCAAGACCGACGCGCTGCTCGAGATCGCGGCGGTGCTCATCGAGATGCGCTCCGACGGCACTTTGACGCGCGGCGAGACGCACCGCTATCACGTCATACCCTTTCCCGGATCGAACTTGGAGCCTGCCTCACTCGCGATCACCGGCATCGACCCACACCATCCGCTGCGTCCCGCCATCTCCGAGCACGACGCGTTGCAACGCATCTTTCGCGAGGTGCGCACCGCCGTGCGCAATGCCGAATGCACCCGCGCCATCCTGGTGGGCCACAACGCCTCGTTCGACTTGAACTTCTTGAACGCCGCGGTCGGCCGCACGCAGATCAAGCGCAATCCCTTCCACCCGTTCTCGTGCTTCGATACCGCCACCCTGGGCGGCGTCGCATTCGGTCAGACGGTGCTGATGCGGGCGACGCTCGCCGCCGGTCTCGAGTGGGATACGGGCTCCGCGCACTCGGCCGCCTACGACGCGGAACGCTCGGCGGACCTGTTCTGCGCGGTTTGTAATCAATTCCAGGGCGTGTTCGAGGCGAGCCGGCGGCGTCTCGCAGCGATGGGCCCCCTGGAAGTCGACCCCGAGCCTGCCTCGGAGCCGCCAGCCGACCTCGGCCCGGAAACCGGACCCTAGGCGGGGACTGCGCCCGCCTCCGCGAGAAGTTGCTGCAGCTCGCCGCTCTTGTACATTTCGATGGCGATGTCGCAGCCGCCGACGAGCTCGCCGTTTACATAAAGCTGCGGGAACGTCGGCCAGTTGGAGTAGGTCTTGAGCGCATCGCGCACTTCCGGATCCTCGAAAATATTCACGTGAGCGAACTCGGCCTTGCAGGCGCGCAGGGCACCGACCGTCTGGGCCGAGAACCCGCACTGCGGGAAATCAGGCGTTCCCTTCATGTAAAGCACCACGGGAGCCGAGGCCAGCTGACTCTTGATCCGATCAATCGCATTCATGTTCGATCTCCAAAAATGATCATTCCGGTTGTGGGGCGCCCCCCGGCGCGCGCCCGGGCAGCTCGTCGAGCACCACCCGCTGTTCGGCGGCGCTCATGCTGCTCCACCTCGCAATCTCGCCAATTGTACGATAACAGCCCAGGCAATACCCGTGGGCGTCCAACACGCATACCTGAATGCAGGGGGACTGCGGAGGCGCAGGTTGGGTCATCGTTGAAGTATTGGGGCGTGTTGCCTATTCTTCCAGCCTTTTGGGCCTCAAGGACGGTCATCGCATGAATGCCGCACCGATTCCCGCCGACCTGCCCCGGCAGGTCGCGCAGGCGCTCGAGGAGGACGTCGGCAGCGGCGATCTGACGGCCGCCCTGATTCCGGCAGCCACCGACGGCTGGGCCGCGGTGATCACGCGCGAGAGCGCCGTCATCTGCGGCGCTCCGTACGTGGATGCAACCTTCGCGCAGCTCGACCTAAGGACGCGGATCCACTGGAAAATCGCCGAGGGGGCGGCGGTCGAGGCCAATCAGACTCTTTTCGAGATTCAAGGACCCGCTCGATCGCTCCTTACCGGGGAACGTACGGCGCTCAATTTCCTGCAGCTCCTCTCCGGCACCGCAACGGCGGCGCACGCCTTTGCCGAGCGCCTGAAGGGAACGGCGTGCCGCTTGCTCGATACCCGCAAGACCATCCCCGGCCTGCGTTCCGCACAGAAATATGCCGTCCGGGTGGGCGGCGGGTACAACCACCGCATGGGGCTCTTCGACGGCATCCTGATCAAGGAAAACCACATCATGGCGGCGGGCTCCATCGCGCGCGCCGTGGCGGCGGCGAGGTCCTCCGGCACGAAGGTGCCCGTGGAAGTGGAGGTGGAGAGCCTGGACGAGCTCGAGCAGGCGATCGCCGCCGGCGCCGACATCGCACTGCTCGATGACTTCTCGCTCGAGGACTTGGCGGAGGCGGTGACCATCAACCGCGGCGCCCCGCGCTCCCTGAAGCTCGAGGCCTCGGGCGGTGTGACGCTGGAAACCATCCGCCAGATCGCCGATACGGGCGTCGACTACGTGTCGGTGGGCAGCATCACCAAGCACGTGCGCGCCGTCGATCTGTCGATGCGCTTCGACTGGCAGCCTTGATCGGCGGATCGAGACCGGCGTCGGCCTGCGCGGCGCGATTGCGGTCGTCGTCCACATCGAGGGAGCGGCAGGCGGCCAGGTACACGAGCGCGGATACCGGCAGGCCCACGAGCATGGCGAGATCCGCCCCGCCGAGCCGTGCCGCAACCGGGCCGGTGTAGATTCCCGTGCTGAAAAAAGGAATCATCGACACGAAGCCCACCGCGTAGGCGAGCAGTCCGCGCCAATTCCAGCGGCCGTACATACCGCGGGGATTGAAGATCTCGCGCACCGAATAATGTCCCTTGCGCACCCAGTAAAAATCCACCAGGTTGATCGCCGTCCAGGGCGTGAACAGGTACAAAAGCACCGACAGGAAGGCGCCGAACTTCGCGACGAAATTCTCCGTCGAGATGGCGGCGAGAGCGCTCGCCGTGACCGCCGCGATCAGCAGCGTGAGCATGCGCTTGGCGAGGGTCGGACGGCTCGGGCGCAAGGAATCGAGAACGCTCATCAGGGTGAGCGAGGCGCCGTAGAAATTGAGCGATGTGATGGTCACGAGTCCGAGCAAGGAGCACAACAGGAGTGGCTGGCCGAGGCCCGGCAGCAGGGCGTCGGCGGCGGTTTTCAGGGCCTGCGCGACCTCCTGCGTCGGGTTGAGGGCCGCGACGATGGTCCCGACCAGCATGGTCCACGAACCGCCCACGAAGGCCCCCAGATAGGTCCACCAGAACGAGGCGCTCACCCCGACGCTGCGCGGCAGATAACGCGAATAGTCTGACACGTAGATGGACCACGAGATCTGGTAGGAGGCCGCCGCGAAGAACTGCGCGAGAAAGGATACGGCGCGAAAATCGCGCCACTCGGCTGTCACGGAGAGCGGCGCCTTGACGGCCACCACCACCGTGAAAACGAGCAGCGCGACGATCAGCACGTAAGCGATCCAGCGCTGCGCGAGATGTATCAAGTCATAGCCTACCACTGCGAGCGCGAGCGACAGGAGCGTGAACACCAGCATCGTCGGGCCGCGCTCGAGGCCATACAGCGCGTGCACGGTCTGCGCGGCGAGGATCTGATTGAACGAGTTGAAGCCGATGTAGGCGATCAGGGCGACGACCCAGACCAGCAGCGCGCCCACATATCCGAACTGCGGGCGCGACTGGATCATCTGCGGCAAACCGAGCTGCGGGCCCTGGGTCGAATGAAAGGCCATGAAAAACGTGCCGAAGGCGCAGCCCAGGATCACGGCGAGCGCCATCCACGCAAAGTTTCCGCCGAGCGCGATCCCGACCACCCCGGTGGCGATGGTGGCGAGGTGTGCATCGCCCGAGAACCATACCGGCCAGAGGTGCCAGACCTTGCCGTGGCGCTCGGCGATCGGTACGTAATCGATCGAGTGCTGTTCAATGAAGGACACGAGGGCATCCCGGCCGCGTAAGCCGCCGCGCGCCATCCAGCGGCGCGCGACTGCCCGCGCGGATCTGTCCGAAGTTCAGAAGTTATTCTTGTATTGAATCATAACGGTGAACGGCTGCAGCGTCGCGACCTGCGGGATCGGCACCTGGTACCCGGGCTCGAACTGCGAATAGCCGACGTAGCCGATGTTGCCGAGGTTCGGCTTGGCGTTGCCGAGATTGTGGAAGTTGAGTGACAGCTCTTGCTTCTCGTGGCGCACGCCGAAGCGCGCATTGGCGAGCGAGTACGGCGCGCGGCTGCCGAACGTGCCGTGGCCGTCCGACGTGGTGCCGCCATTCAAGAGCGAGATGCTGTTGCCCGTGTAGCTGTAGTCGGCGGACACGAAGCCGTCGAGCGCCGGCGTGAGAGCCCGCGTGTACACGCCACCGAGCGTCGCCGTCCAGTCCGGCACGTCCGGGAGCGGCGTGCCCGCCGTGATGCCGGCATGGGATAGTGCGCCGGGATCGACGATCTCGGTCTTCTCGTAGCCGACGCCGAGGCGCAGCTCGAGCTCGCGCGTGAGATGACCCGCGAGCTCGACCTCACCGCCGTTGATCGAGGCCGAGCCGCCGTTGAGCTGCAAGTAGAAGCCGCAGGGCAGCGCCACCTGCTGCTGCACGTTATCCCAGTTGATGTGAAAGCCCGCGCCCGTGATGAGCAGTCCCGTCTGCGGCACCTGCCACTTGACGCCACCCTCGTAGCTCCAGAGCGTGTCGGACTTGATGTGCTCGATGTCCGAAAGGGGCAGCCCGGGAAGCGTGCAGGCGGGGAAGTTGGCCTGCGCGCCGCCGGCGCGAAAGCCCTTCGCGGCGGAGGCGTAGAGCATGACGGCATCGGTCGCCTGGTAGGAGAGACCCGCCTTGGGGTCGATGCCCTGCTCATGATTCTCCTGCGGGCTGCTCGGCGTGGGTCCAAGGTTGATGAAGCCGTCGGCCGTGTAGTCCGTCGTCTGCTTCAGCCAGTAGCGCCGCGCGCCGACGGTCAGGTTGAACCGGTCAAAGAACTTGTAATAGAGCTCTCCGAAGATCGAGCGATCATCCTGCGTGGCCGGGTTGTTCTGCGTCCAGATCAGATCGTTCGGCCAGCCCGTGGCCGCAGAGAGACCCTGCGCGTAGGTGTTCGGAATGAAGAAGCGCACGTTGGAGTGCGAGATGAACACGCCCGCGGTGCCGGACAGGTTGTGAATCGGATCGAACGATATGCGCGCCTCCTCGGTGGTCTGGCTGTGGTAGTGCTCTCCGTCCCACGTATAGGGCTGATTGGGCACGGCGTTGGCGCCGTAGTTGTAGTAATAGAAGAACTGCTGGGTACCGTAGCTCGAGTCCTCGAGATCGTGCGTGTGGCGGTAGAAGTAGCTGGTCGAGGATACGACGTTGAAGCCGTTCCCCTTGTAAGTCAGGTCCAACGAAGGCAGTGCCCATCGATCGATCGCGTCGGGCTGCACGTTGAAGTCGCGGTTGACCGTGTACTGCGGAATGTACTCCGAGTAGGGTGGGCTGTGGGCCTCGTTCGGGTAGGGGAGCGGCGCGAAGGTCGCGGGGAACCCGTGATCCTCGGTGTTCTGATAAAGGACACGCAAGCGCCCCTCGAGAGCGTCCGTCACCTTGAGCAGCAGCGCGACCGAGCCGCCGTAGCTCGTGTCCGCCCCCTGATTGCCGACGCTGGTGCGCGGTACGGCCGCGAACGGCAACGTAACGATGTCGCCGATGGTGCCGCCCTGCGGCGGGTTGGGGAAAGTGCGCGTCAGATAGCCGGCGTCATGGTTGCCGAACGCGACCACCCGCAGCGCAAGCAGATCGGGGCTGAGCACGAGGTTGCCTATGACGCCGGCGCCCGCGTCCGGGCTGCCGCCGCCCGAGGTGGCTCCTGCCTCCAGCATGTAGCCGATCGTGTCCTCGGAGAGGTTGGGCTTCTTCGTCACCAGGCGCACGTTGCCGCCGAGCGAGCTCTCGCCGTAGAGCGTACCCTGCGGTCCCTTGAGCACCTCGATGTTGTCGATGTCGAGCACTCGAGGATCCACGGACCCAGGCACCGGGGTGTCGTCGATGTAAAAGCCGGTTGCGCCCGCCGTACCGAACAGGTTCTGTCCGGTGATGCCGCGAATCGCGATCGTGCGGGCATCCGCGATGCCGGTGGGACCTCCGCCGTAGGCGAAGGAGATGTTGGGCGTCTTGGTCGCATAGTCGTCGAACGACTGAATGTTGTAATTCTCGAGGGTCTGCGACGTGAACGCCGTGATGCTCACCGGCACCTGCGCGAGGGACTCGTCGCGCTTTCGAGCGGTCACGATCACGGTATCGAGGGTCGTGCTCTCGGCGGCGGGCGCCGCGGTCGTGTCTTGCGCGCAGGCAGTGCCGCCATGCAGCGCCGCCCCGCAGGCGGCCGACAGACCCAACAATTGAGCGAAAAAACTGCGACGGGGCATGGCGTTGTCTCCTGGGGTGGCCAATGAGGTGCTGCTCTGCGGATGGGTCGGTCCCTTGCCGTCGGTGCGGCCGTCCGCAGGCGCCTGACCCGGCGCGGACGGCATGCCGGGCGGGGCGGCCGGCTGCACCTCCGGACCGACGATGGTGATGGTGTGCGGGTTGACGAACTCGTAGCGCAGCCCCGTATTGTTGAGCAGCCGCTGCAGCGCCTGCGTTGCGGTCAAGGAGCCTTTGACCTCGGGGCTGCGCAGGCTTGCCACCAGCTCGGAGGCAAACATCACTTGCAGCCCCGACTGCTGCGCCAAGTCATTGAGCGCGTTGGCCAATGGTTCGGCCGGAATGCTCAGGTTCTTGACGCTGCCCGCGCCGGGCGGCTGCGCTGCGGCGCTCGCCCAGAGCAGGACGGCACCCATCGCGAGCAGCGGCGGCGCGTGTGTGCTCATGAATCCACCATCCCGACGTGGCACTTGGTTTGTTCTCGCCGGGCATCTGCGCACCGGACCTGTAACATATGTGTGCTTCAGGGGGCGAAACCCGGTAGTCGAATTTCACTACCGGGTTTCGCATCGAAATCACACTATATAGACACATGCTTCCAGAGCGATCCGAATCCGCCTTGAGTCTCGCCGGCGCGGCCTATCGCGACCACGTGGACGAGCTGCAGAGATTCCTCGCACGCCGCATCGGTCATGCGCAGGATGCGGACGATCTCGCGCAAGAGGTGTTTGCCCGGTTGCTGCGCGTTCGCGATGCCGATCTGGTGCGCAACCCCCTGTCCTATCTTCTCGGCATCGCCACCCACGTGGTGCGCGAGTTCAGGCACCGCAAGCAGCAAGAGCGCGTGCTGTTCGACTCCGACCTCGCGGACGATCGCTGCGATCGCTCGGACGAGACGGCGCCTGCAAGCATGGCCGAGCAGCTCGAACTCAAGCAGCGGCTCGACAAGGCACTGAAGCAGCTTCCCCCGGCGCATCAGCTGGTGCTGCTGCTGGTGAAGCGCGACGGGCTCTCCTACGCCGAAGCCGCCGCGGCCGCGCGCCTCTCGGTTCACACCATCGAGAAATACGTGGTCGAGGCCCGGGCGCGGCTGCGGGTCCTGCTCGCCGAGACGCGGTGAGCGCCGTCATGGAACCGAAAGCCCGCCAACTCGAAGCTCTCTACGCCCAGCAGGCCTCCAGCTGGCTCGAGACCATGCGCCACGCCGGCCCGGGCGATGAGCGGCGATTCGTCGCATGGCTCAAGGAATCGCCGCGCAACGTCCGTGATTTCCTGCTCATGCTCTCCTTGGACAGGGCGCTCGGCGAGATCGACGCGCGGCGCGTCGAGAGCATCGAGTCCTTGATCGCCGAGATCGACGCGAGCGTCACCCCCCTGGTCTTGCAGGCCGCCGCCGCGCACGCCACCCGGCGCCGCCGGTTCGGATGGGCCGCCGCGGCGGCGAGCCTCTTGCTTGCGGCGGGGGGCGGCTGGGCTTGGCTCGTGCACGGCCGCGGCGGCTGGCAGGAATACGCCACGGCCGCGGGCGAGCAGCGCACCTTCGAGCTCGAGGATGGCTCGGTCGTCTACTTGAACACGGCGTCGCGGGTGCGCATCCGGCTCGCCGCACACACCCGCGAGGTGCGCTTGCTGAGCGGAGAGGCGCTGTTTCAGGTGCACCACGATGCCGGGCGGCCTTTTCTCGTGTCCACGGACGATGCCATTGTGCAGGCGGTGGGCACGCAATTCGACGTTTATCGGCGCGACGACGGCACCGTCGTCTCCGTGCTCGAGGGCCGGGTCAACGTGACGCCTGCGGCGGGGACCTCTGATCCGTCCGCCGGCAACCACCCGTCCGCCGGCGTTGCGGGAACACGCGCCAACGCCGCGAGCCGCAGGCTCAATGCCAGCGAGGAGGCGCGGGTGAGTCACGCCGGATCAGTGAGTATTCGCGAGGTGAACAACGTGTCGGACACCGTGGCCTGGCGGGAACGCCGCCTCATATTCCGGGATCAGACGCTCGAGCAGATCGTGGTCGAGTTCAATCGCTATCGGGCGACGCCGATCCGCCTGGCCGGAGGCAGCGTCGGCGAGCGCGTGTACACCGGGGTGTTCGACGCCGACGATGCGGATTCACTTCTGCAAGTGCTGTCGCGCGATCCGGCGCTCGAGGTGGAGCGCTCCGGCGAGGCGATCGTCGTCCGTTTGCGCTAGCCGCGGGGCGGGCGGCCTCAGGCGATGTTGGCGGCCTTCAACACCCGCTGCGGCTGCGACACGCCGTAGCCCTGGGCGTAATCGACGCCGAGGCTGCGCAGCATGTTGATGATCTCGACGTTCTCGGCGAATTCCGCGATGGTCTGCTTGCCGGTCAAGTGCCCGATCTCGTTGATCGAGCGCACCATTTCTCGATCGATCGGGTCGTGCAGGATCTCCTTGACGAAGCTGCCGTCGATCTTGAGGAAATCCACCGGGAAATGCTTCAGATAGCCGAATGATGAGAGTCCGGTGCCGAAATCGTCCAGCGCGAACTTGCAGCCGAGCTCCTTCAGAGCCTGAATGAAGCGGTTCGCCTGCGAGAAACTCGCGATCGCGGAGGTCTCCGTGATCTCGAAGCAAATCTTGGTGGCATCGAGACCGCTGCGGTGGAATTGATCGATGACGTACGGCAGGAACTTGTCGTCGCCCAGGCTCTGGCCCGACAGATTGATCGAGCACATCGAGAGCTTCTCACGCTCGTCGGCCTCGGACACCAGCCAGCGGAAGGCGTTCTCGATGACCCAGCGATCGATGCTCGGCGTGATGCCGTAGCGCTCGGCGGCGGTGATGAAATTGTCCGGTGCCACGATCTTGCCGGTCTCGTCGCGCATGCGCAGCAACAGCTCGTAGTGCGCACCCTCCTCCGCGCGCTGCAGCGGCAGTATGGTTTGCCGGAACAGCTCGAAGCGCCCCTCCTCGAGGGCATTGTTGATGCGCGCGGCCCACTGCATCTCGCGGCGGCGGCGCATGAGATCGATGTCGTTCTCCTCGAAGCTGTGCACGCGATTGCGTCCCGCCTCCTTGGCGGCTTGGCAGGCGCTGTCCGCCGCCGAGAGCACCGAGGCGACATCCGCGTTCTCCGCGGCGATCGGCACGACGCCGATGCTCGCACCCAAGCGGAACGTGCGCTCCTCCCAGGTGAACTTGAAGTTGCGCACGGCCTCGCGCAGCGATTCGGCGGTACGCATCGCCTCGTCCAGCGAGCAGCTCTCGAGCAATATGCCGAACTCGTCGCCGCCCAGGCGCGCCAGCGTGTCGCGCCAGCGCACCTTGGACTTGAGGAGCGCCCCGACTTGCCCGAGCAGCGCATCGCCGGCGCTGTGGCCGCAGGTGTCGTTGACGATCTTGAACTGATCGAGATCGAGGCAGCAGAGCGCGTAGGAGGTTTCGCGCGCCTTGGCGCTCTTCAGCGCACGCTCCATGCGGTTCTCGAACTCGCGCCGGTTGACGAGGCCGGTAAGGACGTCGTGGCTTGCGTGGTAAGAGAGCCGGCGGTTGAGCTCGCGCGCCTCGCTCACGTCGTGGAACACGAGCACCCCGCCCGATACGGCGCCCGATCCGTCGCGAATAGGCGATGCCGTGCTCTCCACGTAAATCTCGTTGCCGTCGCGCCGGATGAGCAGCATCGGGCGCACCGATTTGATGGAGCGGGTGCGTCGGATCGCGACCGCGAGGGGATTTTCGAGGGGCTCGCAGGTCTCCTCGTGAAAGGCCCGGAAGATTTCCTCGATCGCGCGGCCCTGACTGTCCTCGAGACGCCAGCCGGTGAGAGCCTCGGCGACTGGGTTGAGGTAATCGATGACACCCTTGGCGTCGGTGGTGATCACGCCGTCGCCGATACTCTGCAGCGTGATCTGCGCGCTTTCCTTCTCCCGGAAGAGCGCCTCCTCGTAGAGTTTCCTTTCCGTGATGTCGAGCTCGACGCCCACCAGGCGCAGTAGCCGGCCCTTGTCGTCGACCTTGGCCTTGGCGCGGCTGATCACCCAGCGCCACTCGCCGGTCGCATGGCGCATCCGGTGCAAGCTTTCAAAAATAGGGGTCTTGCCGGCCACGTGATCGCGTATGGCGGCCTGCACCCGCGACATGTCGTCGGAGTGCACGAGCGTGCGCCAGTCCGGCGCTTGCCCGACGTCCGCCTCGTCGTAGCCCAGCATGGCTTTCCAGCGCGGCGAGAGATACACGCGATTGTTGAGAGTATCGAAGTCCCAGAGGCCGTCGTTGGCGCTGTACAGCGCGAGATCGTTGCGCTCCTCGAGATCGCGCAGGTGCGCTTGAATCTCGATGCGCTCGAGCCCCGTCGCGAGACTGCTGCCGAGCAGCTTCATGAGCAGGTGCAGCTGCACCTCCCAGTTCTCGCGCGGCTGGGCCCCGGCGAGCGCGAGCAGCCCCGCGGGACGCCCTTCGATGAGGTAGCCGATCAGCAGAATCGAGCCGATACCGAGGTTCGCCCAGATTGCGCCGTCGTTGGCTTGATCGGGGCGCGGTTTACCGGTATCGCGCATCTCCGATACACGCAGCGCCGCCAGCCGCGACTTGAGCCAGGGGAGCGACTCCAGACTTTGGCCGCGCAGCTGCTCGGGGTTGCCGGTGGCGAGCATGCCGCGCGAGACCTGCACGTCGATGAACGTCGCGCCGTCGGTGTCGAGCGCCGCATGGAACGCGGCATCGGCGCGCGCCGCCTCGCGCAGCAAATCGAGATTGGCGGCAATGGTATCGACGGCGGTTTGCGCCGTCATGCTCTGGAAATCGACCGCGATCTTGGTGCAGATGACGTCGAGGCCAACGGTCGGCCGAAGGCCGCGCCGCGGCCAGGTCTGCGGAGACAATACATCCGATGCCGTCAGATCCGGATGTCGGGGATCGGTGGGTGCTATCGCCATGCGCTTGCGCGGGTCCCCGGTCGGTAATTGCACTTGTGGATCAACAGTTTGCCACCCGAAACGAGTGGAAACGCGAATGCGTCACACAGTTTCCCTACTCCCTGACAGCAGACCGGATACGTCGCAATTCTCGCACAGGTTATCAGGAATACAAGATAACCGGTTGTATTGGCGGGGCTTAGCCGGGCGATTTTACGTAATGAACGTTTTGGCTTGCAGGTAAAGATTGCGGAGGTTTTCCTCCATTTCGGCTTGGATCCGCTGCAGCCCCGGCGCATCGAGTCCCTTGGATACGTACACCGGTGGCCCGATCACGATGGCGACGCGCGCGAACGGCTTGGGAATGACGAACCGATCCCATTGAATCTTCCACGCCCGCGAAGCCGCGTAGGCCATCGGGATCATGGGCCGCTGCGACATCTGCGCGAGCAAGATCGCACCCGGCTTGAACTTCCAGGGCGGCCCGCGGGGCCCGTCGGGCGTGATTGCCGGGGAGATGCCCTCGTGCGCGAGCGCCTGATAGTAGTCGCGCAACGCCCGCGCCCCCGTGTGCGAGGAGGATCCGCGGATGACTTCCGCCCCGACCTTGCCCACCAGCATCGCACCGATCTCCCCGTCCACGGAAGGCGAGATCAGAAACCCGAGCTTCACGCCGGCGCTGCGCATTTCGAGCAGCGGCTTCACGCAGAGCAGCTGATGCTGGTGCCAATACACCGGGATGAAGGAGGGTGCGCGCTCGAGCGCCGCTGCGATGTGCTCCGTGCCGACCACGCGAATGCGCGCACACCAGCGCCAGATCGTGCGGCCGATGAAAATCGCCACCGGCACCAGCAGCCTGTAGAGCGCGAGCCGTGTGCGGGTGAGCCGGCGCGAGGAGCGCGTTTGCTGTCGATACAGGCTGTTGCGCAGGTCGCCGGAGGGTTCTTTCTCCACGCCGAGCATTGTCGGTAACGGCGATCGGAGGCGCAAGCCTAAGAAAAACGCGGCTGCGCTACAATATGGCGATGCAATCCGGCCCCCTTCCTCCCGGTCCTGCCGAGGGTTTCGATCTCGGCGGGAGCGACGAAACTTTGCCGCGGCTGCGCGAGTATTTCGCGCGCTACGGCAACGTCTACCGCGTATTCGCGCCGAGCCGCGGCGTCTACGACTACGTGATCAACCATCCGGACGACATCAAGCAAGTGCTTCTGTCGAACCACCGCAACTACACCAAGGGCCAGGGCATGGATCGGGTCAAGATCCTGCTCGGCAACGGCATCATGACCAGCGAGGGCGACTTCTGGCGCCGTCAGAGACGCATGATGCAGCCGGATTTTCATCGGCGTGTGCTCGGCCGGTTTGCCCAACTGATTCACGAGGTGAACGAGAAGTTCGTCGAGCGCTGGGCGGCGCTCGCCTCTCGCGGCGAGCCCGTCAACGTCACTGACGATGCGAGCGAGCTCACGCTGCAGATCGTGCTCGAGTCGATCTTCGGCGATGACCTCGAGCGCGTCGAGCGCGAGCAAGGCGCGAACCCCTTCGAGGTCGTCGCCAAGGAGCAGAACCGCGATCTCAAGTTCGCCTTCCGCTTCCGCTCGCTCGGCAAGCTCATCGGCGAATTGATCGGACGCCGGCGGCGCGAGCCGGAAGAGCGCTGCGATTTTCTCGCGATGCTCATGGCGGCACGAGATCACGACGATCGAGCCATGAGCGACAAGGAGCTGATCGACGAGGTGATGACCTTGATCGTGGCCGGACACGAGACGACCGCGGCGGCGCTCACCTGGACGTGGTATCTGGTCGCGCGGCACCCCGACGTCGCCGCCGAGCTCGAGGCCGAGGCCGATCGCACTCCCGAGGGGCTGCTGGCTCTCGAGGCGGCCGAGTCGCTCTCCTTCGCTCATCAAGTGGTGCAGGAGGCCTTGCGGCTGTATCCGCCGGGATGGCTATTCACGCGCCGCGCGCTCGAGGATGACGATCTCGGCGGTTTTCCGGTGGCGGCGCGCACCGATGTATTCATCAGCCCCTATACCCTGCACCGCCATCCGGACTTCTGGACCGCTCCGGAGGAGTTTCAGCCGGCGCGCTTTGCCGGCATCGACGCGAAGGAACGCCATCGTTTCGCGTATATTCCCTTCTCGGTCGGTCCCCGGCATTGCATCGGCGAGAACATGGCGATGTTCGAGATGCTGGTGCACGTCAATCGCATGGCGCGGCGCTTTCGGCTGCGGCTATTGAACGACGATCCTATCGAGCTCGAGGCGCAGATCAATCTGCGGCCGCGCTCCAATCTTCTGATGACGGTACAAATCCGATGAAGTACACGACCCTCAACGAAATGCTCGAGAGTAATCGCGACGTCGATCGCGTCGTGACGTATGTCGAGGGCGAAAACGCGGAGCGCCGGGTGAGCTTCGGCGAGGTGCACGCGCGTGCGCTCGGAATTCTGCATCACCTGCAGGCGAAGGGCGCTCAGCGCGGCGACAAGCTGATCATTTTCCTCTCCAACAACGAGCAGTTCCTGGACGCCTTCTGGGCCGCCATCGCGGGCGGCATCGTGCCGGTGCCGCTCGCCGTGGGCATCAGCGATGAGCATCGCCACAAGCTCCTGCGCGTGGCCCGCAAGATCGGGCGCCCTTTCCTCTACACCGACTCGAAGAACCTCGAGCGCGTCCAGACGCTCGCCGCGGAGGTCGGCGAGTCCGGGCTCATGGCAGAGCTGAAGTCGCGCTCCTTCTTGGTGGAATCGATCAGCGACATCTCGCGCCAGGCGAAGCTCTACAGGGCCGCCCCCGACGATCTTGCCTTCATTCAGTTCTCCTCCGGCTCGACCAGCGAGCCGAAGGGCGTGATGCTGACGCACGGAAACCTCATCGCCAATATCACGGGCGCGAACCTAGTCGACAAGTACCAGGAGTCGGACGTCGGCTTCAGCTGGATGCCGCTCACTCACGATATGGGACTCATCGGCTTCTACCTCATCTTGTTTGCGCACCGCTCGCACATCAACTTGATGCCCACGGAGCTGTTCGTGAGACGGCCCTTGCTGTGGCTGCAGCTGGCATCCAAGAAGCGGGCGACGCTCACCTCCTCCCCCAATTTCGGCTACCGGCACTTCCTCAAGGTGCTCGGCGGCCGTCGCCTCGAAAACGTCGACCTCTCGTGCGTGCGCGGGATCTACAACGGCGCGGAGCCGATCTCCGTGGAGCTGGTCAACGAGTTCATGCAGACGCTCGCCTACACGGGGCTCAGGCACCACGCCATGTATCCCGTCTATGGTCTGGCAGAGGCCTGTCTCGCCGTATCGTTCCCCGAGAGCGGCTCGGAGTACCGCTGGATTCGCGCCAATCGCCACAAGCTCGGCGTGGGCGTGAAGATCGAGGTGAACCCGGCGGATGCGCGCGAAGTCATCGAGCTCATGTGCGTCGGCCGGCCGCTGCCGAACATGGAAGTGCGCATCGCCGACGATGCGCACACGCCGCTCGCCGATGGGCACGTGGGACACATCCTGATTCGCGGACCTAACGTGACGCGCGGTTATATCGCCGATCCAGAGGCAACGGCGGCGGTGCTCGGCGCCGACGGCTGGCTCGACACGGGCGACCTCGGGGTGTTTCACGAAGGCGGCCTTTACATCGCCGGCCGCAGCAAGGACATCATTTTCATCAACGGCCAGAACTACTATCCGCACGACCTCGAGAACATCGCGGTGCGCGCCCCCGGTCTCGACCTCAATAAGGTCGCGACCGCCGGGGTCGCCAAACCCGGGGCCCAGGGCGAAGAGCTGGTCGTGTTCGTGCTGCACCGAGGGGACCTGCCGGAGTTTCTGCCCACCGTGGCCGCCGTGAACCGCCTGATCAACGAGCACACCGGCATCGAGGTGAGCCACGTGATCCCGGTGAAGCGGATCCCGAAGACGACCAGCGGGAAAGTGCAGCGCCACCTGCTCGAGAAGAGCTATAGCGACGGCGAGTTCGACGCGGACATCGCGGCGCTCGAGACTCTGCGGAGCGCGCAGGGGGGCTCGCACGTGTCCGGCTCGGAGCTCGAGGCGCGCCTGCAGGCGATCGCCGAGACCGCCCTGCCCGGCAAGCGCATCGAGGTGACCGACAATTTGTTCGAGATCGGCGCGAGCTCGCTCAAACTCATCGAGATTCACGAGAATATCGACCGCGATTACCCGGGCCTCATCGATCTCACCGAGCTGTTCGACCACCCCACCATTGCCGACCTGGCGAAACACTTGGAACGCAAGTTGAGCAAACCGGCGAGCTCTTGACGGGCGCCCGCCGCTCGTCGTTTTCTTTCAGTCGGCCCCATAGAGCGGCTTCTTGAGCTTCCAGCGACGGTAGGACCAGAGCCAATCGGCCGGGTGCGCAAGGACATCCGCCTCGCAGGCGCGCGCGTAGCGCTCGGTGATGGCATTGGGCTCGAGCACCTGCCGTCCGTCCCAGAGCTCGCGAATCTCGACCTCGTAACGCCCCCGGCTCACGCGCCGCAT
>Ga0302324_100000284_pt1 | contig 136749 bp, 123 predicted proteins | sample Palsa_T0_1_FD_201949 | JGI IMG/M metagenome (GOLD analysis project Ga0302324, IMG submission 201949) | Peat permafrost microbial communities from Stordalen Mire near Abisko, Sweden - Palsa_T0_1 | ecosystem: Environmental > Terrestrial > Soil > Palsa > Peat permafrost | place: Sweden: Abisko... | reverse complement strand
TTCCGCCTATGAAGGCATGCTCGAGGCCTTAAAGAAGGCCGGCATCGAGCCTGCTTCGTCCAGTGTGAGCATGATTCCTGACACCTACATCAAGTTGGAAGGACAGCAGGCGTCGACCATGATCCGGCTGATGGAGGCGCTCGAGGATCAGGACGATGTGCAGAACGTGCACTCCAACTTCGATATCGACCAGAAGCTGCTGGAAGAAGTGGCTGGCTAGTATCGGCACGAGAAGGTTCGCCTTGAGAGCCGCCCTTGGGGGCGGCTCTTCTTGTTGATGGAATGCGAAGCCGAGAAAAGTTTTCAACACAACCGTGGATAATGCTGTGGAAAACTATGGCGTTATCTCTGTAAGTGATTCAGCGGGAGATGGTTCAACACTTTGCACCGGAGCGAGTGCTGGCACTTTCGTGGTGCCAGGGAAAAGCAATACGGGTTGCAGCTGAACACTTACGATACCCGAGCCAACCTTGAAACTCAGACTCGACAAGCTTCTCGTGGATCGTGGGCTGGCCGCTTCGCGGGAACGCGCGCAGGCGCTGATTCTCGCGGGCAAGGTGTTGGTGAACGATCAGAAGGTCGAAAAAGCCGGCGCGCAGGTGTCCGAGGGCTCTGCGATTCGTTTGCTGGGCGAGGATCTCAAATACGTCAGCCGCGGCGGCCTCAAGCTGGAGCGTGCCCTCGAACACTGGCGGATTGACGTCGAGGGCAAAGTCTGTCTCGATGTCGGCGCTTCTACCGGTGGGTTTACCGACTGCCTGCTGCAACATGGCGCGGCTCGCGTAATCGCGCTAGACACCGGTTACGGGCAGATGGATTTCAAGCTGCGCCAGGATCCCCGCGTTCGACTCCTGGAAAAAACCAACGCCCGGTATGCGACACGGGAGTTGATCGGCGAGAACGTAGACCTCATCGCGATCGATGTGGCGTTTATTTCCGCGACACTGATTCTTCCTGCGGTGGTGAATGCGGCATTCCCGCAGTCTCTCGAAGAGCGCCGCGGCCGCCAGGCGATCGTTCTGGTCAAGCCTCAGTTCGAGGCGGGAAGGGAATTTGTTGGCAAGGGAGGCATTGTGCGGGACGAGGCCGCGCAACTGGCGTCGGTTGAGAAGGTGAAGAAAAACTTACTCGACCTCGGCTGCGCCCGCCTCGACGTAATCGAATCGCCCATCCTCGGTGCGGAAGGGAATCGCGAGTTCCTTCTCTGGGCAGTCTTCTAAATCTCCATCTATTCCTTTTGGCACGCGGTAGTGTCTTAATTTGACTTCGTCACGATTTATTACCTCACGGCTTTCCAAATTCTGGGTCATCCATTAGTTCTTTCAAACTAACAAGGTCAACTAGGAGAATATCCCAATTGCCGCCAACGTTCATATTCATCCCTATCGGGTAGCCAAGATCGCTTCTATGAGCACTGTTCAGCCTTACTAAATAAACGTCGCTTCTCGGCAGCGTGCGGATGTAATTCTCTATTTGGGCGTGCCAGTAAGGAATATCGCGAGCAACGGCTCGCTGATTTTCCTCTGGCTGCCCCATGACGTTATTCCATCTGCTGCGCAGCATGATCCCCTCATTCATCAATTTCGCTAATTGTTCCTGAATTGCTCGCCGCGCAGTTCTTGCATTTGCGTCTCCACCAGCGCATGCTTTTGTAGTCGGGCATATTGGACAGGTTGGGCATGGCAGTTGCTTCGGAGCGTTCTGTAATCGTTCCACCGTAGCAACGAGGGATTGATGGTCATCATAAATTGTGGCGATTGTTTTCCAGCCCAAGACGCACAGGATTAGCGTCAATGGAACCGCGAATCCTATAACGGTAGGAATGATTGATTCTCTCAGATGCGCTATTAGGTCTTGTTCTGGATTCCGCTTGGAAACCACGACAAGGGTCACAATGAACGTAATAACTGGAGCAGCAAGCGAGAAGAGAACGACGCTTAGGGTGGAAGTGCTGAGGGAGTTGAGTACAGCATCCCATGAACGGGCCATGAGATTAACGAAGTGGGGCCACATGCTGGGCATTGTCGCAGAAAACGCCACGTGTGCCACGTATATATTGGCCCACTCCGATCAGGCAAGGTTAGGACACTACCGGGCACTCACTGGTTGAAGTTTTTTTCGCCGGATTCTGTACAATCTGTCTTTCTGTCTTTCCACATGCCAAGCTCGTCCTCATCTTCTCCAAAGAAAGGCGCGGCCATCATCTCGCGGCCGTCGCGGCTGGAGGTGGCGCGTACCGTGCCCGAACTGCTGGCATGGCTTCACGCCCATGGCTACCAGGTCATCGTCGATCCAGAGACGGCCAAGTACTCCAATGGCCAGGAGGAAGTGTCGCGCTCGGAGATGTCTTCGCGGCCTCTGGACCTGGTGGTGGTGCTGGGCGGCGACGGTACTTTGCTCTCGGCGGTGCGAGCCACCGCGGCAATCGATGCGCCGTTGCTGGGCGTGAACCTGGGATCGCTCGGCTTCCTCACGGATGTGCCGCTTTCTTCGCTCTTCTCCATGCTCGATCAGATCGCGCAGGGAAGCGCCGCCGTGGAGCAACGCTCGCTGATGCGGTGCGACTTGCTGCGCGGCGAAGCGGTTCTGGGAACTTACATGGTGTTCAACGACGCCGTGGTCAACAAGACGGCGCTCGCCCGCCTCAATAATTACGAACTGTCTGTCGACAACGTGTTTGTCTCCAGCTACCGGGCCGATGGAATGATCGTGGCCACGCCCACGGGTTCGACCGCCTATTCTCTTTCGGCCGGCGGTCCGGTGCTTATGCCGACGGTGAATGCTTTCGTGATTACGCCGGTAGCCCCGCATTCGCTTACGCATCGCCCGCTGGTTGTGCCCGACTCGGCGGTGGTCGAAATCGTATTGCGCAGCGACGAGGAATTGGCATATCTCAGCCTCGACGGCCAGCCCGGCCTCGATTTGCGGGACGGCGACCGGGTTCGCTGCCGCCGGTCCGAGCACAAAGTCAGCTTGTTCCGCACGAGTACGGATTTCTTCCAGGTGCTGCGAACCAAGCTGAAGTGGGGAGAGAGATAGGCCTCGGCTGCGGCTGTGGCTGCGGCTGTTCCCGCTAGATCTCCGCAGCATACAGCTCGCGGACTTTTTCCTTCCGCCGGATGATCTTGGCTGACTTCCCGCGGACTAGTATTTCCGCGGGCCGGGGACGCGAGTTGTAGTTCGAAGCCAGCGCCATCCCGTAAGCTCCAGCATCCAGAATTGCGAGCAAGTCGCCTTCTTCGACGTGAGGCAGCTCGCGATCGCGAGCAAAGAAGTCTCCGGACTCGCAGACCGGGCCGACGACATCGACAGTTTCTTTCCTGCTCGCCGGATGTCCGGGCGCCGGTTCCGCGGGCCGAATAACGGGAACGATCTCGTGATAGGCGCCATAAAGCGCGGGCCGGATCAGATCATTCATCGCCGCATCGACAACGAGGAAGCGCTTGCCGTCGTTTTCCTTTCTGTAAATCGCCGAAGTGAGCAGCGCGCCCGCAGGACCCACAATCGATCTTCCCGGTTCCAGCAGCAAATGCACTTTCAACTCGCGCAAGGGTTTGGCCACAGCTCGCGCATAGCTCGCAACGTCAGCGGCAAACTCCGATCCTGGTTCTCGATAAGAAATGCCGAGTCCGCCGCCGGTGTCGACGCAGTCGATCCTGTGTCCGTCCGCCCGCAAGTCGCGAACTAAGTCGGCCACGCGAGCCACGGCCTCCGCGAAGGGCGCAACGTCGGTGATCTGGGAACCAATATGAACGCTGACTCCCACAACTTTCAGATAGCGCGCTGCTGCTGCGGCCTTGGCGTAGAGTTGGCGTGCGCTAAGGATGGGCACTCCGAACTTGTGCTTGCGCAAGCCGGTAGAAATATAGGGATGCGTATGGGCTGCCACATTTGGATTCACGCGTAGGGCTATGCGCGCAATCGTGCGCGACCGGGCTGCGCACTCTGCCAGTGCGGAGAGTTCCGATTCGCTCTCCACGTTGAACAACAGTATGCCGGCTTTCAGCGCCGCGGTCATCTCATCGCGCGACTTTCCCACGCCAGAGAACACGACTTTCCTGGCGGCGCGGCGGTCGGCGGCCAGCACTCGTTCCAGCTCTCCGCCCGAGACTACGTCAAAGCCGCATCCCTGCCGCGCCAGCAGGCGGAGAACGCTCAGATTGGAATTAGCTTTGACCGAATAGCAGATGGTGTGTGGAACATCGCGAAATGCGTTCTCAAAGGCTGCAAGCCGGTCCAGGATTGCCGTCGCCGAGTAAACATAGAGCGGCGTTCCGTAGCGCTCCGCGAGTTTCGGGAGTGGGATGTCATCGCAGTGCAGGACGAAGTCGCCGGCCGCGCGAGACGCTCTAGTCTTGAGCCGTCGAAAAACAAACCCCGGCGGCCGCTCCAGCTTCGGAACTTCATTTGGCCCGGTCATTTGCGTTTGGAGGAGCCGTGTGGGGCGCTTTCTTTGACCTTGATCGCCAACACGGTTTGGTCATCGAAGGTTTCGACCCCGGCCGAGTGCTCGGCCACGGCCTTGAACAAGGAGTCCACAATACACTCGGCTGATCGGCCTTTGCAGTCCGCCACGATCTGCTCCACCCGGCCCCGGCCAAACAGTCCTCCGTTGCGGTTACGCGCGTCGAGAATGCCGTCGCTGAAAAACACGAACAGATCTCCGGGCTTCATCTTGAAGCGGAATTCGTCGTAATCCGCGTCGTCGAAAAGTCCCAGCGGCAAACCCGTGGCCTCGATCACGCTATTCTTGCCGTCGTGTACGTGAATGGGACGTGGCAGGCCCGAGTTGGCTACGGTGAGGATGCGATGCTGATCGTCCCAGACCGCGTAGATGAGCGAAACGAATTGCGCTTCAATGCGCCGCTCCGCCAGCGACATATTCACCGCCTTGAGCATCTCGGCGGGGCCGGGCTCAATGGGCGCGTGCGAGCGCAGAATGCCGCTGACCAGAGCCGCGTAGATAGCGGCAGGCGCTCCCTTGCCGCTGACGTCGCCAATCACCATTCCCAGGCGCGAAAGCGAATAGGGAATGAAGTCGTACAAATCACCGCCGATGGCACGCGCCGGAATGAACTTCGCGGCCAACTCGAGGTGCGCCAGCTTGGGGAGGGTCTGCGGAAGCAACCGCATTTGCAACTCCCGGGCCAGGGCCAAATCCCGCTCCAGACGGCGCTCCTGCCGCGCAATCTCCTCATAGAGGCGCGCGTTTTCGATGGCAATCGCCACCTGCGCCGCCAGAGTCGTCATGGTGCGGCGGTGGTCGTCGGTAAAAAATCCGCGCCGCGTGTGTTCCAAATCGAGCACGCCGATGACTTTATCTTTGTAGATCAGCGGCACGGCCAGCTCGGAGCGCGTTTCCGGATTGCCCTCGATGTAGCGCGGATCCTTGCTCACGTCCGGCACCAGTATCGCCATCTTGGTTTGAGCCGCGTGACCGACGATGCCGCGTCCCAGCGGGAGCTCATGCTTAAGGTGAATATTTTCGTTGAAGCGCAGCGAGAAACGATGTTGCAGCTTCTCGCCGGAAGAATCGAGCAGCAGAATGCTGAACATCTGATAGTCGATCAGGCGCCGCAGCAACTCCGCGACGCGGCTCAGCAGTTCGTCCAGATTCAGGATGGACGACAATTCGCGGGCAATCTCATTGAGCAATAACAGGATGCGCGCTTGCCGGGTGGTACGGGTGTAAAGCTGCGCATTTTCGATGCCACCGGCGATTCGTGAAGCAATCAGAGTCAGCAGGCGGCTGTGCTCCTCGTTGAAATAGCCGGGGTTGCGCGCTTCGAGATCGATCACTCCGATGACCCTGTTCTTGGTGACGAGCGGCACGGCCAATTCCGAGCGCACATTGGGCACGGCGGCAATATAAGTGGGATCCTGCATGACGTCATCCACCAGAACGGCCCGCCGCAACTGTGCCGCCTGTCCGGTCACCCCTTCGCCGACCTTAACGTGAGCTCGTGCGGCGAACTCCGGGGGATAGCCCACCTGGAAGCGAAAGCGCAACTCCTGGGTCTTTTCGTTTAGCAGAAGGATGGCGAAGATTTCGTAATCGATGACCTTGCGCACGACCTCGGCGACCCGGCGCAGAGTGGTATCCAGGTCGAGCGACGTTGCCAGTACGTCGGATACCTCCAGCAACAGCGGCTCAACGTGCAGATATTTTTCAGGCTTGCTCAGAACAGACCCCATTGTTTTCTATGATAGCAGCCGCGGTTGGAGTACCGAGTAACGAGTACCGAGTACCTAGTACCTAGTACCGAGTAGCGAGTAGCGAGAACCGGCAACCCGAGGGCGGAGGATGGGACGAGGAAGCGGGGTTGAGGGAATTGGAATTCGCCCGCTTGGTGCTCGCTACCGGGACTGGGGGCTCTTACTCCCGCGGCACGATGCAGACGTCAGCCAGGTTGCGGTAGCGTTCGGCGTAGTCCAGGCCGTAGCCCACGACAAATTCATCGGGAATGGTGAAGCCCACGTAGTCGCCTTGCAGCGGCAGCTTGCGGCGCGACGGCTTGTCGAGGAGGGCTGCGATCTTCAGCGATCGCGGCTGATGTGCGAGCAGCATCTTCTTCAGGACGGTGAGGGTCAAGCCGGTATCCAGAATGTCCTCGACCACGATGACGTTCTTATCTTTCATGGACTGGTCGACGTCCTTGGTTAGTTTCACCTCGCCGGTGGAGTCCCATCCGCTCTTGAGTTCCTGCATGGGGCTGGGGCGGTTGCCGTAACTGGAGACGCCGATGAAATCGAAGGTCGCATCGAGATTTACCTGCCGCGCCAAATCAGCGAGAAAAATCGCCGAGCCTTTCAGTACGCCGACCAGAATCACGGGCTGGCCGGCAAAATCGCGCGTGATCTCCGCGCCCAGTTCCGCGACTCGTTTCGTTATCTGTTCCCGCGAAATCAGTACCTTGAGTTCCGCCATGGCGTTTCATATTAAACTAAAGTCGAGTTGCAGCCCATGGCGTTGAATGGTTTCAGCGCAGAATTTATTTGAATGGACTGCGGGAGCAATCATTATGGACCTCAAGGGCATTCGGCTTACGTGGCTGGGCCACGCGACATTTCGCATCGAAACTCCTGGCGGGCGCACCATCATCATCGATCCCTGGATCATGAATAACCCGGCGTGTCCGCCCTCCGAGAAAAAAGTGAAGGGCGTCGATGTTTTGCTCTGCACCCACGGACACGGCGACCATATTGGAGACGCGGTCGAGGTCATCAAACAGCACAATCCTCAGGTCGTAGGCATTCCCGAATTGTGCGGATGGCTGGAGAAAAAAGGCGCCAAGAAGATCGCCATGATGAACAAGGGCGGCACGCAGAAGATCGGCGATATCAAAGTCACGATGGTGCACGCCGACCATTCCTGCGGCATTCAGGACGGCGACCAGCTTATTTATGGCGGCGAAGCGTGCGGGTATGTGGTCGAATTCGAGAACGGCGTCAAGATCTACCACGCCGGCGACACCAATGTTTTCGGGGACATGGCGATCATCCGCGAACTTTACGAGCCTGAAATCGTCATGCTGCCCATCGGCGACCACTTCACCATGGGGCCGCGCGAGGCCGCTTACGCCTGCGGCCTGCTCAAGCCGAAAACGGTCATCCCCATGCATTTCGGCACGTTCCCGGTGCTGACGGGGACTCCAGGTGACTTGCAAAAGCGGACGCCAGGCGTCGATGTCGTTACGATGAAGCCTGGAGTGACACTCGGCAATTGAAAGCCGACAGTGGATGAACATACCCGAGATTCCGAGGGAGACATGGCCTCAAACAAGCCGAAAAAGGAAAACAAACCCAACTGGCGGCACTATAACCTCACCACCGCCGGAGCAGTCGATGACTATTTGTATTCCATGCTTCCCAAGCGCGACGAGGTTTTGGTGGAGATGGAAGACTATGCCGCGAAGCATGATGTGCCCATCGTCGGCCCGGCAGTGGCGCGTGTGCTTCAGCAACTGGCTCTGACGATCAACGCTCAGACGGTTTTCGAGTTGGGATCCGCCATTGGATATTCGACTATCTGGTGGGCGCAGGCGGTCGGCGAAAAAGGCCGTGTCATTTACACGGACGGCGATCCCAAGAATGCCGGGCGGGCTCGTGGTTATTTCGATCGTGCCGGCGTTTCCAAGCGCATCACGCTGCATACCGGCGATGCGCTGGAATTTCTCTCGGAGCAGAAGCAGCAGTTCGATATCATCTTCAACGACGTCGACAAAGAGGACTACCCACGCGTGCTGCGCCTGATCTCGCCGCGTCTGCGCAAGGGAGGATTATTCATCACCGACAATGTTTTGTGGAGCGGAAGAGTCGCGGAGAAGAATCCCAAAGATGCGAGTACCAAGGCGATCCTCGAATTCAACCGCTTGCTCTGCAACTCGCCGGATTTCTTTACGACGATTCTGCCGATTCGGGATGGGTTGGCGGTTGCGTTGAAGAAGTGACCTAACCGCATTGTCATCCCGCGAAGCGAGGGATATTGGTTGTTTGCTGGCGGCGGCAACACTGGTTGCGCAAGCAAGAACCAAGATCCCTCGCTTCGCTCGGGATGACATTCCCTGAGGGGGATTGCTCAGATCGATTTCACGGGAATCGCCAAGAGATCTTCCACCAGCCCGACTTCTTTCTGCAGGAACGGCTCGGCATAGGTCACGCCGCCCAGCGCGCCGTAATACCGGGCCATTGACTCCACACGCGCGCGAATTTCGTCGTGGGCAGGGAAGATGTCCTTGCCGGCCTCTTGATCGCTGAATTGCGACTTGTAGGCGAGGATTGAGGCAAACTTCTGCTCGAAATGCTGGCTGATGTCCACGACGAACGTGGGACGCACATCGTAGTAAAGCGTGGCGTAGATGATTTTGAATGGACGATGCGGAGCGAGCGGCTCTTGTTTTTCAGAGCTGGTTTCGATGCCGGAGTTGGTTTGGCTGAGAGCTGAAGGCTGAGAGCTAAGGGCTAGCTTCGATAATCCCGCCAGAAAGCAAGCCTCGTAACCCAGCACGGAACAGGTGTAGTGATCCGGGTGCCGTCCCTTCCAGTAAGGCAGAATCACCACGCGCGGGCGAGTCTCGCGGATCACAGTCGCCACTTTCAGCCGGTTCTCCCAAGTGTTTTCGACGCGGCCGTCGGGAATATCGAGCGCCCGCCGCCAGCCTGCGCCAAGAATTCTGGCTGCGTCCGCCGCCTCTCGCGCGCGATCTTCGGCCGTGCCGCGCGTGCCCATTTCGCCTTGCGTCAGATCGAGAATGCCGGTGCGTTGCCCGCGTTGCGCCATCTTCAGCAGCGTGCCGCCGCAGGTTTGCTCTACATCATCGCGATGAGCGGCGATGGCAAGAATGTCGAGGGGAATCGAGAACATGGTAGTCGAGATTACCTCATTCGGGGCTGAGCCTTGCTATTTCTTCCGCTCCACCAGATACCGCGCCAACTCCTTCAGCGGCTCTGCCCGTTCGCCGAAGCTATCCAATTCCGTAAACGCAGCGCTTACCAGCGAATCCGCCTTGCGCACGGACTCTTCAATTCCGAACAGCGCCGGGTAGGTTGCCTTCTGCGCGGCGGTATCTTTGCCGGCGGTTTTGCCCAGTTGCTCGGAGGTTTGAGTCACGTCGAGCACGTCGTCCACAATCTGAAACGCCAAGCCAATCGACTGGCCAAACGCTCGCAGCTTTCGAACCTCGTTGTCTTTCGCTCCGGCATAAAGCCCGCCACTCACCAGGCTCGCGGTGATCAGCGCGGCGGTCTTCGCGCGATGGATATACTCCAGCATCTCCGCCGTGGGCCGGAGATGCTCGGTTTCCAGATCCACGACCTGCCCGCCGATCATGCCATCGAGAGTGCCGGTGCCCCGCGCGATCTCTTCGATGATGCGCACGCGGGCTTCGGCCGGACATTGCAACCGGGCCAGAACCTCATAGGCTTGCGTCTGCAATGCATCGCCCGCCAGGATTGCAATCGCCTCCCCGAAAACTTTGTGGCAAGTGGGGCGTCCACGGCGCAGATCGTCGTTGTCCAGGGCGGGAAGATCGTCGTGGATCAGCGAATAGGTGTGCAGCATCTCCAGCGCTGCGCCCAGTTCTTCGATCTTCGCAGGCAACGCGCCCGCAACCATGCGGCCGGCCTCCATGCACAGCACCGGCCGCAGCCGTTTGCCGCCGGCAAACACGCTGTGGCGCATGGCCTTGTGAATGGATGCGGGATGCTGGGTTTCCAGCGGAATCAGGCGGTCAAGGGCCGCGTCCGTGCGGGCCTGACCTTGCTCGAGAGTTTCTTGCAGCATTGAGCAGTGAGTATAACAAGGCGCGACTTGCCAGGCACGGCGGCAGGAGAGGATTTTCAACCGTCGCACGGTAGAAAAGTCATGCGGCGATGCGTTACCATCAACAACGATTCACACAACCGGGCGGCTGCCGAAGTCATTCTGCGGAAGTAAGAAAACCGGGTTCGGAAGTTTCCCTATTAATTCAGGAGAATAAGACGCATGAGCGACGACGCGAGGAACGATGCTTACTCGAGGCGTGGATTTCTAGGAATGGGCTCGGCGGCCCTGGCGGCCGCCGGGATGTTGTCGGCGACGGCCACGGCCCAGGATCAGAAACCGTACCCAGCCAAGAACGATCGAAGCGCCAGTGCTCCCGGCCCAGGCAATCCTCCCCTCGATGATCAAAATCCGGACTCTTTCCTGCCGCCGCCCACCGACGCAGGCGGCGTGCAGACCTTCAAATACCCGTTTGGAATCTCTCACAAACGCATGCAAGAGGGTGGGTGGTCGCGCGAAGTCACGATCCGCGAGCTTGCGGTTTCCAAGTCGATTGCCGGCGTCGACATGAGATTGACCGCCGGCGGCATACGAGAGCTGCACTGGCACACGGCCGCCGAGTGGGCCTTCATGCTCTACGGAAACGCGCGGATCACGGGGCTTGATGCGGACGGCAAGAGCTTTGTCGCCGACATCACGGAAGGCGACCTCTGGTACTTTCCCACGGGAATTCCACATTCCATTCAAGGCTTGAATCCAGATGGATGTGAGTTTCTGCTGGTGTTCGACGACGGCAACTTCTCGGAATACGAGACCGTGCTGCTCACCGATTGGATGGCGCACACGCCCCACGAAGTGCTGTCGAAAAACTTTGGCGTAAGTGAGCAGGACCTCGAGAAAATGCCGAGGCGGGAGAAGTTTATTTTCCAGGCTGCGGTTCCCGGGCCGCTCGCTGCGGACCAGAATGCAACCGCAGGCTCCCTTGGACTATCGCCGGTAGATTTTGCATTCCGCACCACGCAACAGGCGGTTTCGAAGCGCACCAAGGGCGGCGAGGTGCGGATCGTCGATTCGAACAAGTTCAAAATATCCACCACGATTGCGGCGGCAATTGTTACGGTCCATCCGGGAGGGATACGCGAACTTCACTGGCACCCCAATGCCGACGAATGGCAGTATTACATCTGCGGTTCGGGAAGAATGACTGTGTTCGCTACCGGAGGCCGCGCCCGCACCATGGACTTTCAAGCCGGAGACGTGGGCTATGTCTTGAAAACACTGCCCCACTATGTGGAGAATACGGGCAGCACCGACCTCAAGTTTCTGGAGATGTTCAAGAGCAGCGTCTATCAGGATCTTGCGCTATCGGAATGGCTGGCCCATACGCCGCCGGCGCTCGTGATGGCCCACTTGGGCATCGATAGGGCGACCTTCGACGCCCTGCCCAAGGACGAAGTCGTAGTAATGCCGAGATAGCGCGTTACCTAGCGCGCCCGTTCGACCCCGCGCGGCTTCAGGTAGCTCGCGGGACCGGTGTTTGCGCTCAAGAAATCGCCTCACGCGACGGAGCTCTGTGCCACTGCCACGCTTCGCAAGACCGAGGTGAGAATATTCTGTGAATCATCGGCCGGGCATACGTCGCTTGCGCCGGCTTCCAGCGCTGCGATCCACAATTTCTCATCCGGCACGCGGTGGGTGCAAACGATCGGCAGCGATGGAAAATCGTGGTGCAAGCTCCGGATATCCGTCAGACGTGAGTACTCCATGTCTAGAATCACGACTTCCGGGCGGTTCGTGGCGACGCGTTCGCGGAGTTCGTCTCCAGAACGCGTCAAGTGGACGGCGTGGAAATGGGTGGATAGCGTACCGGCCAGAGATCGCGCGACCCTGGGATCGCTTTCAAGAACTACCACACTAGAGCCCATAGATCCTCCTGACTTACAACCGTCAGCAACAACGGACTAGGGCTGCGGGGAAGGGTTCGAAACCACTACTCCACAGACATTACAACCCAACAAGCACCAATGACGGCTCGCAGCCTACCCGCGGGCGGGCGACTTTTCCGTCAAGGGCTCAAACGGTTCGGCCTGGAGCTTCCCGTTTTTCTTCAGCAGAATCTCCACTTTGCCTTCCGCCTGCTCCAATTCCTTCCGGCAGGCGGAGGAGAGACTCATGCCTTCTTCGAAGAGAGTCAGAGACGTTTCCAGAGGCACGTCTCCCTTTTCCAGTTCCTGAACGATCTTCTCCAGCCGCTGAAGGCACTCTTCAAATTTGGCCAACGGATTTACGCTCCCTCTCTATTGTAATGCTCCTATCCAGGCAGAGTGTCCAGTGTTTTTTTGTAAAGAGTCTTTGGAATGATTCTTCTTCGTCCACAAACGGGATTCTAGACAGGTGCGGAAGTATTTGTCCCCAGCGCCTCGATCACATCCACGGCTAAGTTGTAACGGCCCTGGGGCGCGCTGATCTGCGCTCCGCGCACCGTGTGCCGAACCGCGACCAGCATCTCCCGGGCAATAGCCACACCCTCGGCTCGGGCTGCCTCCGGGTTTGGGGCACGCGCCATGCGTTCCAGAATCGAGTCCGGCACGGAAACCCTGAGTTCATTCTTCATGAACTCGGCGTTGCGCACGCTGACCAGCGGCCAGATTCCCGCCACCACCGGAATTCGGCAATGCTCAGTGCGACGCAGGAAATTCTCCAGCAGCCGCAGATCGAAAACCGGCTGAGTCACCGCATATTCGGCTCCGGCTTCAACTTTGTACTCGAACCTCCGGACCTCCTCATCCAGGTCGGTGAGCCCAGGATTTGCGCCCACCCCGATCACAAAGCCGGTACCGGCGCCGATCGGGTTTGCGCCAATGTCCAACCCGCGGTTCAAGTTGTGGACGATATTGACCAGGCCGATGGCGTCCACATCAAACACCGCCGTCGCGTCCGGATAATTCCCCATCTTGGGCGGATCGCCGGTGATGCAGATCAGGTTCTTAATCCCCACCGCCGCCGCTCCCAGAAGATCGCTCTGGATGCACAGCACGTTGCGGTCGCGGCAGGTGTAGTGCAGAATGGCTTCGATGCCCGCCTCGTTCTGGACCAGCAGCGAAAGCGCCTGATTACTCATGCGCGCCGAAGCCCGCGGACTGTCCGGAATGTTGACCGCATCCACGCCCACCGATTTCAGGAATCGCGAGCCTTCCAGCTCTTTGCGGATGTCGGTTCCCTTGGGAGGAACCACCTCTACCATGGTGACGAATTCTCCCCGCGCCAGCTTCGCGCCCAGATTCGACCGCTCCTCTAAAGGCTTGGCCGGGACCGCTGCAGGCAGGGGCGCGCCCGTCGCATGAGTCGAGGCGGCCCGTCCGCGGGCTTCTCCCACGCGAAGCGCGGATTTCATCACGCGAATGTGGTCGGGAGTACTTCCGCAGCATCCACCAACAATCCTGGCGCCGGCGGCGACGAACTTGCGGGCGTAACTCGCCATATATTCCGGGGAGCAAAGGTAGATATTTCTGCCTTCCACCGAGCGCGGAATGCCTGCGTTCGGCTGCGCGGCAAGCGGCAGGGAAGTCGCGGTGCGCACGCGCTCGATGGCATCGAGCATGGCCACGGGTCCTACGCTACAGTTACAGCCGATCACATCCGCGCCCCATTCTTCGAGTCGCGGTGCGAAAGTCTCTGGATTGGATCCATCCAGGCAGTTGCCGTCTTCGTCAATCGTAACCTGCACGATCAAAGGCAGTTTTGCTCCGACGTCCTGGGCGGCGAGCATGGCCTGATGGACTTCCTCAAGGTAGCCGAAAGTCTCGAACATCAGCAGGTCCACGCCAGCCTCGGCCAACGCCGCGATCTGCTCGCGGAACGCCTGGCGCGCTTCTTCGAAAGAGGTTTTTCCCAAGGGTTCGATTCTGGTTCCGAGCGGGCCAACCGATCCTGCAACCCACACATCGAAGCTTTTGGCGGCCTCTCGGGCCAGGCGTGCGCCAGCACGGTTAATTTCCGACACTTTGTCAGCCAGGCTATGCCGCGCCAAGCGAAACGAGTTCGCCCCAAAGGTGTTGGTTTCGACGATTTCCGCTCCCGCCTGGAGGTAGTCGTGGTGGATGGCACGAATCATATCGGGCTGGGAGAGATTAAGTTCGTCATAGCAGCGGTTGATGAAGACGCCCCTCGCGTAAAGCAGTGTTCCCATGGCCCCGTCGCATAGAACTGGGGACTGCTTGATTCGTGCCAGAAAATCATCCGCCATAAGCATCAGAATACAGGATCAGCTCAGTTTCTTGCATCTAAGGGAATCAGGCGGGTAGCGGTTTGCCTCAACTGTCGCCGCAGATCGCGGGTGAGGTTCCGGCGCTCTGCTATAATCCGCTATTTCGCACTTAAATCTCCGGTTTTCCTGCAGTTAGGAGCATGACGTTTGAAGAGATCCGCTCTTTTGCCTATTGCGCTCGCCAGTTTCAGTTTTGTCTCTTGCAATGCCGGACCGCACATCTCGAAGCCGCCCAGCGGAGTGACCACCCGGGTTTTCGCCTCGCAGAGTGTCTCAAGTCCAGCTGCAGCAGCCGGTTTGTTAATCATCGACGGCGCCATCGACACTCTGGTTAGAGGCGGAATCGCCACCGGCACCTCTCCGGGCCTCATGGCGGTGGCGCCCGACCGAGCGACCGCGATTGTTTTCGATTCAGCCACCAGCCAGGTCGATGTGGTCAACGCGTTGAAGGAAACCGTGGCCGGGACCATACCGCTGCCCGGGCCGACCAGCAGCATGGTGGTCCCGGTAATCGGTACCGGTTATGCGGCAGTGCCCACGGCACCGCTGACGGGTTTTCCCATGGGCGGGGTGGTGGTGATGAATCTTGCGGCCGGGGGCATAACTGCCACGCTCAGTGTGCCCAATGCGCAAACAGTGGTGGCGAACGCGAACGGAACCCAACTCCTCGTTTTCAGCAACGACTCGGATGCCGTGACCGTCATCTCGCCGCTTCTGCTCAACACCGGCAATCCTGTCACGGTTACGGCGCCGGGGTTTGACCGTCCCGTATACGGGATATTCAGTGGGGATGGGAACACCGCTTACATCCTGAATTGCGGCGCCGAGTGCGGAGGCACGCAGGCGAGCGTGCAGATCATTGATCTCACGACAACACCGCCAAGCGCGGGCGCCCGCGTCCCGGTCAACGGCGCAACCATTGGGTTCGTGTCAGGCTCGACGCTCTACGTGGCCGGAAACGGAACACCGACTGGACCCCTCTGCACCTCGATCTCGAGCGCCGCACCGACCGCCGCTCAGTATTGCGGCACGCTCGACCTGGTCAACCTGGCCACGATGACAGATCCGTATTACAACAACCCTGCGACCGAAATTGCCGTCACCGACGGCTACCACGACCGCATCGACATGAGCGTCAATGGGCAGCTCTTTATCGGCTCGCATACCTGCACAAACGTGGGCAACGTCAACAATGTGACCGGAGAAGTGCGCGGCTGCCTTTCAATCTTCAACACCACCAACTCGACGGTGGTCATTCCTCCGGACAACGGCGACGTCACCGGACTGCAGAGCCTCACCAGCCGCGATGTGGAATACGTTGCCGAGGGCGGCAACGTGCGCGTCTACGACACCCTCATCGACAGTTTGATACCTAACAACCAGTATATTACCGGCGGAACCATCCTCACGAAAGGCTATATCATCGACGTAAAGGCGGTTGACTTCTTCTGATCGGGATGTGGGGGTTCTACCGTTCCGGTTGCAATACCAGCCGGTGCGCTCCCGTGGCTTCGACAGCCTGAGAGGTGAAAGGCAACGTGAAGGTCGAGCCTTCGTACCACGCCTTCCATTGATCCATATAGTACGGGCTGAGGAAGTTTCCGGCCTGCCCGGTGACGGTGTTTAGCGTAGACTGGTCCAGGTCAGCGAGATTCGCGGTGAAGCGCTCGGAAGGCCCATGATGGCGGGTCACCGCTTTGACCGTGTACCCGCTGCCCGATTGTTCTTTCACTCCGGGTTCAGCCCAGCGCTGCAGCACAGGAATCTTCCCCAGCACCGGGTGATCGATTTCAACGGCATTGAAGCTGCCCCAATTCCACATCGCCAAGTCTTTCGGGGCGTCCGAACCGTTGACTGCGGCTTCCACCGCGGCGGTGAGCAGCTCATCGTAGTTCGGATACTTTTCCGGCAGCCATCGCTTGGGCTGATGCAGCAAAACATTCTGCAACCACACCGTTCGCATCGTCCAGTTGTAGGTTCTCCAGTTCAGCGTTGCTTGCTGCCGTTTCGGATCATCCGGAGCAGGCCCCAGGCGAGGCTCGAGCAGCAAGCGGGTCAGTTCCCGCCCGGAGCGCACGGCAATCGTCGCCGCTGCCGAAGAAGCGAGCATGCGTCCATCCCAGTTGCGCATGAGATCCGCCGCCTGTTTTGCCCGCGCGGAGGGCTTTGCGGCATGATCCACGGCATAGACAAAGCGCTCGGCGGCGAACAGGTCGTTTTCCGAGTGAACGTCATTTTCCAGCGCAAGCATGTCTGCGGGAGCAAACTTTCCGCCGGATTCCAGCACATGGTAGATCCGTTCGGTGCGCCACGGGGCCTCCCACTCGGTAGCGATGGAATAGGCATAGCCGTCCGGGGTGATGCGTCCGTTGGCAGTCGCGATTACGCCGGACGAAGGATTGTAGATGCTGGGCAGTTTGTCGAAGGGAATGTAGGCTGTCCATTCGTGCGCATCGTCCGCTCCGCTGACCGGCAGGCTGCCATCACCGGAGGCGCGAATGGGAACGCGCCCGGTCGCCTGGTAGCCGATGTTGCCCTCTACGTCGGCATAGACCACGTTCTGCCCGGGCGCATCGAGCTGCGAAAAAGCCTTGCGGAATTCTTCCCAGTTCTGCGCGCTATCGACGTCGAAGAACGGCATGTGCAGGCCTTCATACAGAGTCCAGCGCAGCGCCAGCGGCCTGGTCTCACCCGGAAACAACTCGGTAACAACCGGCCCGTGCCGCGTGATCTTCACATCGACGGCGACATCCGCTTTGCCCTTGACATGGATCACCTCTTCGCGGTGCTCCGGCTGCTGCCAGCCCTGCGGGGTCTGGTACGCGCCTTGCGCATTGAAGTTCTCGATGTACACATCGGCCACGGTTGGCCCGATGTTGGTGAATCCCCACGCGATCCGCTGGTTATGGCCGACGATCACGTAGGGCATTCCGGGCAAAGTCACGCCCGCAACATCCAGATTGCTTGACCTCAGGTGAGCCTCGTACCACAGGTTCGGCATCTGATGCCCAAGGTGCATATCGTTTGAAAGCAGCGGCTTGCCGGTAACGGTGTGCGCTCCCGAGACCACCCAGTCGTTCGATCCGTTGACCGCCTCCGGAGCGCCCTGCGCCCAAATTTCGACCGCACCTCGATGCTCGGTCACCGAGTTATCCGGGCCCGAATCATCGTCGTCATCGTCGTCGGAATCGTTCTGGTTGTTTTGCTCATTCAAGTCTTCCCGCATGACGGTTGGAGGGCGATCGTGCCAGGAGCGGTTCACGTACAAATCGCCGGCTAACTCCGGGCCGAGCTTCGCCAGAACTTTCTCGCGGGCCAGCGTGTCGGGAATGTAGTAGTAGTTGAGATCCTTCACCATCTGGTTCGCGATGACGATGGAATCCTCCGCCTGCCACGGCTTCGGACGGTATTTGAGAATGCGGAACTCGATGGGAAGCGCGTTTCCATGCGCCTCGATGAACGCATTCACCCCGCGCGCGTAGGCGTCGAAGTAAGACCGGTCGCGCGGGCTCGCCAGGGCGAGAGATTTGCCGGCCGCCGCCCGCAATCCCAGAATGCGCTGCTCGCGGTCGATCTTGAGCGTGTCTTCGCCCAGAATCTCGGAGAGTTCTCCCGCGCCGAAACGCCGCATCACGTCCATTTGCCAGAGCCGGTCTTGCGCCGTGACGTAGCCTTGGGCAAAAAACAAGTCTTCCGGGGTCGCGGCCTCGATCGCCGGTACGCCATGGCCGTCACGCGTGACTTTCACCGCCGCCGAAAGGCCTTTCACTTGGAGACGGCCATCGAGCTGAGGCAGGGCGGAGTGTGCGACGTAGTACGCGTAAGCGGCGATGCCGGCAACCAGCAGCACCAGGATCAGTAGCAGCCACAGGAGAATGCGTACCGCGGTGGAGCGCCGGGAAGCGGGAACTGCGGTTGCTGTAACGGTGCTCATCGGGAACTTGATTCTAGGCCGATGCCAGCGGGAGGCGCAAATGATGCAGCGACCGGGCGCGGCTCCCGCTGAAAACGAATTTCATTTTCAAGATGCGCGATGCTATCCTTGACGATTCATGCTGCAGAAGCGCATCGATGACCAGCCTTCCATTTCGCGCGAGATGGTGCGCGAGGCCCAGGAGATCCTTCACCGGCACCTCAAGCGCGTCGGCCTGAAGCAGACGGCACAACGCGACACGATTCTGCGCTCATTTCTGGAAACCCGCGATCACCTTTCCACCGACGAACTGCACCGGCTGGTGCAGAAGAAAGACGCCGGCATCGGCTACACCACCGTCTACCGCACGCTCAAGCTGCTGGCCGAGTGCGGATTGGCCAGCGAAGTCGCCTTCCACGACGGCGTCGCCCGTTACGAGCACCAGTATAACCGCCGCAGCCATCACCACATGGTCTGCACCGAGTGCGGAAGCTCGGTGGAATTTTTCTCCCGCGAGGTGGATCAACTGGAGCAGGAAATCGGGCGCAGACACAATTACGCCACGACCCGTCACACCTTCCAGATCTACGGGGTGTGTGAAGACTGCCGCAAGAAGAGCGCCGGGGCGCGGCCTGTCTAGGGGACTTCATGCCCATCTCTTGCCCAGACTGCGTTGCGCCGATGCCCGAGAGCGCGGCTTATTGTCCGGGCTGCGGGCGTGCCATGGGTGCGGCCGGGCGCGCACGGGGCATGGTAGGCGTGCTGCCCGAAACGGTGGCCGGAGCGCTGGCTTACGGCTTGATCCCGGCAATCGTTTTTCTGCTGGTCGAGCCTTACAAGAAGAACCGCTTCGTGCGCTTTCATTCCTTTCAGTGCCTCGGGGTGTGCCTGGCCGGGGTGGTGATTGGGGCTGCGCTCCGGGTGGCGGGCGTCTTGCTATTTTTCATTCCCATGCTCGGCCGCTTGTTTTTCCTGCTGGTTTCGATGGTGGTCGGACTTGCCCTGGTGGTTATTTGGGTAGTGCTCATCGTGAAGGCATTGCAGGGAGAGATGTTCAAACTCCCCATGGTAGGCGAGTACGCGGAGAAGCAAGCCGGCGCGGGCCAGAACCCAGGCGCGCCTGCCTAAGTTGTTGATTGCTTCCAACGCCGCTTTCTGGTACCTTTCCGCAACGTTGCGCGGGATCGACGCGCGGCCTGGTTTGAAACTACGACTTCAATCAAGAGCGGAGAGAACTTCCATGGCGTTTTGCAATACGTGTGGTGCACAGATTGCGGATGGCGCAACCACCTGCGCCGCCTGCAGCGGCCGGGCCGCCGTTGTCGTGCCTGCCAGCGCCGGCGGGGGACTGGCTGACAACGTAGCCGGAATGCTGGCCTATTTCACCATCATCCCAGCCATCATCTTTCTCGTGCTGGAGCCCTACAACCGGAGCCGATTCGTACGCTTCCACGCGTGGCAGTCCATCTTTTTCAACGTGGCCTGGTGGATTGTGTGGATCGGGCTGCGCATCCTGATTCATATCCCCTTTATGGGCTTCCTCACGGTGTTCGTTTGGCCGCTGGTCTGGCTGGCCGGTTTCATCGTCTGGATCATCCTGGTCATGAAGGCCAACCAGAATCAAATGTTCAAGCTGCCGGTGATCGGCGACCTGGCGCAGCAACAGTCTGGCTAGGCATTGGACTGCCGGGGCTGAGACTGACCCCTCGGATTCCGCTGGATACCGGCTGAGGCGGTGACCCGAGGACTAAGTGATGATCGGCGTCAAGGCCCTTATGATTCTATGGACGATCCTCGCTTGCGCCGCGATCCTGGAATCCTGATCGGTGATCGTTGACTCGCTCCCATAAATATGGGAACGTCGGTGGATGAAGACCACGTTGGAGATTCCCGATGCCATCTTTCGCCGCGCCAAGACGGTAGCGGCCGAGCGTGGCATTCCTTTTCGATCCCTCGTATCGGAAGCGCTGGCGGACAAGTTGCGCGCCCAAGGCGGGAGAGACGGCAAGCCCTGGATGAAGACCTTTGGCAAACTCCGTCACCTGCGCAAGGAAACGGCCAGAATTAACCGGATCATTGAAGAAGAATTCGACCGGATCGAGCCTGAGGATCGACGGTGATTCTGGACACCGATGGGTTGTCAGCCGTCGCAGACGGAGATGCGGCGCTGGAGCCCATTCTTCGCAAAGCGGTTGAGGTCGCCGTTCCGGTGGTTGTGCTGGGCGAATACCGCTATGGAATTCAGCAATCACGCGAGCGGCAGCGCTACCAACAATGGCTGACGGAAACGATTCGCAACTACCGCGTACTCGATGTGGATGAAGAAACGGCCCTTTCCTACGCTACGATCCGGACCGAACTCAAGAAAGCCGGAACGCCGATTCCGTCGAACGACGTTTGGATTGCCGCGCTCTGCCGTCAGCATTCCTTCTCCCTGCTAAGCCGGGACCGCCATTTCGATCTGGTTCGCGGAATCGAGCGGATAGAGTGGTAGTGGGTAAATCTGACTACGGTAGTGGCCGAAAAGTGCGTTGAAGAGGGCGATTAACTTAAGTGTTGCTCCGGTTCCGAGAGCTCCTCTTCTACCGAGACGGGCTTACGGTCGGATGCCTTTAAGGAATAGCGGCGATGGCAGATAGGACATACGGTGTCCGGTGGATTTCGAGGCGGGAAGCAGCGACCGAGCAAGGGGATGACATAAGAACATTGACATATCCAAGCCGCATTGTTTCCCTCAGCGTGGCCTTCGGCAGTGGCTCCGTCCAAGAAGTTAACCGGGATTTTTCGCAGTTTCAGGTCAGACATAGAAGAGGAAAAGTCCTAACGCCATCTCTCGCCGCTGTCATTACCTAGATGGATCGTCGCTAAAAACTGGATTGTTAGCTAGATACGTTTCGACACACGACTCATGAAGGGCACCTCCGCCCAACACTTTGGGATTGCCACTCCTTCTTACAGGTACATCGGGTTCGAGCGGCATTAAGCATTGCTTACAGCGTTCCCTAGGTTTGGGGTCGCTAGTATACAGATCAAATCCGCTTTTCACGTTTACCTCTGCGTCGCGTAGCCGCCGAATTTCCTCTGCAATGTTCCAATGTTCCCCTCGATACCCACCAACTGAACCAGGAGCAGGACCAACAGGATGAGAACTGCGATCTCGAACCATAGAGACATAATTTGTCCTTGAGGGAAGGCGGAAATTATCTCACAGCGAGCCGTATAATGGGCAGGAAATCGGTCTATTTAAGGAGCACAAGAAATGCGAGACTTCACAATCGACCTGATGGCGCTTCCCGATGGAATGTACAATGCTGTGCTGCTTGGTTGCGGCGATGGAGCCTGTCCGCAAACATTTAGCGTCAGCGGAGACGTAATTTTCGAGCGTCTTCAATGGGTGTTTGGGTTTACCCAAGAGAAACTGGATCGGATCAAGGAGCGGATTAGTTCTGACACAGAGAGAACAACCGAAATCCCTGTGAAGGCCACAATTCAGCTGCTACAGATATTTGGCTTCGAGCCCGTCTAAGAACGAGCCTTGTGTTTGTTCGGATTCCTTGCGTGGTCTGCCCCGCCGCGCGTCTTGCGCCGTGCGGCCAACTGGCGGAAGCAGCCCCTTTGGACACTACCCAATAACCGTCACCGCTTGACTTTCTTCCGCTAAGCTGTCATTCCTATTAGCTTTTACCCTGTCCTCCGAAATGCGCTATGCGGGGCCTCGGAGGGCGCGGAAATCTTGGGGCACTGGGGCATGGATTGAAAGTCAGAGTCTTCTACCACGACAAGTGTTTCGACGGAGCTTGCTCCGCCGCCCTTTTTTCGCGTTTCTACCGCGAGCGGATTCGGGAGGACGTGGAGTTTGTGTTTTCCGGTCTTCTGCATCGCGCCGGAGCCCTGTTTGACGAGAGCGATTTCAATGGCGACGAAAACGCCATCGTCGACTTCAAGTACTCCAGTTCGCCGAAGATCACATGGTGGTTCGACCATCACGAGAGCGCGTTTCTCTCGCCGGCCGACGCCGCGCATTTTGAGCGGGAGCAGAGCAACCGCAAGTTCTACGATCCGGCGTTCAAGTCGTGCACCAGTTTCATTGCCATGATCGCGCAGGGGCGATTTGGATTCGATCCCGCTTCGGTGGCCGATCTGGTGCATTGGACCGACGTCATCGATGGCGCTCTCTATCGCGACGCGAAGACGGCGGTCGAGATGCAAGCGCCCGCCATGAAGTTGACCATGGTGATCGAGTCTGCGCCGGACCAACGGTTTGTGCCGAACCTGATTCCGCTGCTGGCGACCAAACCTCTGGCCGCCATTCTGGAGGAGCCTTTTGTAGCTCCGCTGCTGCCGCCGCTGATGAAGCGGCACGAAATCTCAATCGAGATTCTCAAGCAGCGCACCGAGTGTAAAGACGGGACCATTTTCTTCGACATCACCGACCAGGATCTCGAGGGCTACAACAAGTTCGTTCCCTACCACCTGCATCCCGAATCGATTTACAGCGTGGGACTGAGCAAGAGCAGCTTCCGGGTGAAGGTCTCGGTTGGTTCCAACCCGTGGGCGCCGGAGGAGCCGGTGGTCAATTTGGCCAAGATTTGCGAGCGCTATGGGGGTGGAGGACACGCTCGCGTGGGCGCCATTTCGTTCAATGTGGACCAGCACGCCGCGGCGATCCGAGCCTCAAGGGAGATTGTGAGTGAGCTTCGCGGCGCGGTGCGCGCGCGAAAGCATTGAGAACCGCTGGTGATGGCCAGCGGGGGAGAAAGGGTAGTTCAATCTCAGACGCCACCCAGCACCAAAGATGAGTTTGCGGCACGCCAGTCGTGGTAGTCTGAAAATCAGTTGCGCCGCCGCATGCTCTTGCCTGCAACGCAAACCGATTCCCACGCCGCCGCGAAGAGACGCTTGCTCCGCGTGGTTGCCTCCTTCGAGTTCATCAAAGGTGCCTTTGTTTTATTGATCGGCTTGTGCGCCCTCCTGCTGGTGCATAAGGATGCCTGGGTGATTGCGGAGAGCCTGCTGGCCCTGCTGCACATCAATACGGATCGTCACTCGGCGCAGCTCTTTCTCGATTTTGCCGATCGCATTACGGACGCCCGCTTGTGGGCGGCAGCGCAACTGGCGTTTGCTTATTCCGTTTTGCGTTTTGTCGAGGCCTACGGCTTGTGGAAGCAACGCACCTGGGCGGAATGGGTTGCATTCGTGTCGGGAACATTGCTTCTTCCACTTGAAATCCGCGGGCTGATGCGGGGCATCACGATGCTTCGGTCGGTGGTGTTTGTGGGCAATCTCGCCATCGTTTTCTACATGCTGTTCCTGCTGCGCGCCGGCCGCCGCCTGCGGGCCGGCCTGCCGTCGGCTGCCTCTGAACCCCTCGCCGGAAGCGGCAAGTAGGGCCGATCGACTCTGGCGACGGGCGCTTCTCCTGGTTCATAATCACTGCCAAGACCGCTGCGTTGCGGAGGTTCTATGCGCGTCTCTTTTCTCGGTTGCAAGCTTCCCGGTTGCACGCTGCTTCTGTTGTTGGCTGTGGGAACGGGTTTTGGCCAGGACACAAACTTTGCCACCGGCCCGCAGTATCTGATGAATTATGGTTCGCCGTTTTTCGCGCATTCCATTTCCACGCCTTCGCTGTCGTGGGCGAGTCCGGCGCTGGACGTCGGCGCCACGAACGCGACCGAGGGCCTCATCGCCGGAGCGGAAAATCAGAGCGCATCGCAGCCGCAATCGCCGCCTCCGGTGAATCTGTTTCCCATTTACTACGGCGGGCCTCCGGCGAGCGTGGTCGAGATCAGCTTTGGCGAAGAGCCGGGTGGAGCATCGCCCGCCGAGCGACTTCCGGAGAGCATTCTCGACACCGGAGTCTGGCAGATGACCACGGCGGAGGCATTGCGCGAACGCGGCTACGGTCTTCCCTTCGTAGAAGCGGCGGCGTACGGCAAAGCGCACACAGGACACGCGACTCGCGTGTACACGAACGCCGACATCGATCGCCTCCACAGCGGCAGCTAGCAAGACCGCGGTTGCCGAGATGGTTAGGGTATGACCGGGCTGATGGGATTGTCTCCGCGACACAATGCCCAGCAGGTGAGCACGCCGACCGCGACGGCTCCGGCGGCAATGGCCCAGGGACTGTTCAGGATGGCACCGTTGGCCTCGACGGGCCTCGGCGACGCACCACAGCGTTCGTCTCGCGTTACCTGTTCGCCTTCGTGCACGAAAACGTCCAACGTTGCCTTCTGCTTTGACGTCTGTGTGAGCGGGACCTTGGAGTGGATCTTGACGTCGTTCTTGTAGGCGACCACTATCACTTTTCCATCGACATCGGTCACCTCGTACTGAGTGCGCCCGGCAGTTACCGGGATCACGGTGAGGCAGTTCACGCGAACGCGCATCTCGCGCGCCGTGCTGAGCTGCAGGCCGCCGTGATCGAGGACGAGTTCGTCGCCTTCAAACTGCACAATGGTGTCGGGTTGCACGGTGACGGTGGAGCCTTCGGCGTCGATTCTGGCGGTTGAGTTCTTCTGGGTTTGTATGTGGGATTCGGGAAAAATCGCGGAGGACTCGGGCGCGGGAGTGCCATTGAGCCAGACTCCTCCCTGGCTGTAGAGCAAGGCGCGGCCGGTGCCCTGGGCCAAGAGCGATGTGGGCACAAGAACGATCATCACGCCGCAAACGAGTTTGCGCCATTCCAGCAAACAGGGTCCCGCCTTCTTCCGCACAAACTGCCTGGCTCAGGATAGCTGCCTGGGTGGTTGCGGGGTATTGGCTTGCGTGATGACCACGGCCTTGTCACTCGCGCAGCGGACGGGCATTTACCGCCTGGGCTTGCGCTGCCGCCACTGAGGTTACGCGGGCCGGAGGCTTGCGGGGGACCGGGACTGCCGCGGCCTCTGGGCTTTGATTGCGGTCTGCTTTGGGATGGTTGGTCTGCGGGTCTTTCTTGTGCATGCTCTGCGCTTGAGCGGCGTGGGGAGACGGGGCGAGAGCTTCCACTTCAAACGCGGTCTCAGAGGCCTCGGCGGGCTGATAGTCGGGAATGGCGCGGACCATTTCGCTTTCACAGCGATCGAAGCGGACGCGGTGGGAGTTACGCACGGCGATGTTGAGCGCCCGGAGAATGAGATTGGCGCGGGGCAGATCGATCTGGTTGCGCACGATGGCGTTGATGGTTTCCATGAGCGCGACCTGGATGGCCTCCGCGCTTTCGAGCAGAGCGATGGGATGGATGCGGGACTTGGGCGGCGTGCGTACACCGCGGATCATACGCTGGTGGAAGTAACAGAATTTCTGGTCGCGCACAGCGGGAGAACCGCAAGGGTGGCCAGTGACTTTGATGTGGGTGCAGATTTTGACATTCGGATTGAGTGGCATCAGATTCAAACCTCGAAAAAATAAAGATACCTTTAAGTTAAGTTCCTTGCTTTGAGACGATTGCGGGAACCCGATCTGGTTGCGGGCGGGTAAAATCTTTGGATCCAATGGTTTGCGGGTAAAATATTGGAAACATTGGAGTTAGCGGCGCGATCGAATTCAGCGGAGGGAGCGACGCGGGCGTACTGCTTACGGCTAACCACGATTCCTCTATTATAACGTTGCAAGATATCCATCGCTGTGGAAATTAGCTGTAAGGGGTTGAGGAGGAAAGGGATAAAAATATTGCTTGACAGGAGATTTCCTCAGCCGAACGATGTTCAGATGTCACAGACAAGAGTGGGGCGCGGGGGGCGGGTGTGTTTTTTCGGGCTGTTTTGGCGAGATGGCCGGTGGAAGCATGGAAGGGTGGCTTCCCTACGGGACTCGGTTCCGCTTTTGGAGGATTTACCCAGGACTTACGTCCTGGGCTAACGTATGCCGCCCCTACGGGGCTGGGGTGTGGCAGCTCCGATCCTCTGTCTTCGCCCAAGAAGCGGGGAACGGTGAACTGAGAACTGCCGTCCCGGGGGCTTACCCAGGACTTGCGTCCCTTCGACAAGTTCAGGGCAGGCTTTGGGCTGACGTATGCCGCCCCCAACGAGTGTGCGTGGGAACTTCAGGCGTCCCTCCGGGGCGCGGATCGATTTACTGCTTTCCCGGCGCTGAACGCGCCGGGCTATTGTCGGCTGCCCCTCCGGGGCAAGAATCTCTCGGTCTCGTTCGACTGCATCGTCCGAAATATAGTTCTCACGCAGATTCTCCGAGACTTATCAGTTTGGCTAAGGAAGCGAGCTAGACGCGCGACTATTGCGTCGCAAAAAGCGCGACGCATCGCGCAGCTCGCCCAGATCCTTCGCTGCGCAAAGAACGCTTGCTCAGGATGACAAGCAAACCTGCATCACTACCTGCTCACGCAGTCTCTTGACGCGGGTGGGATTCGACACTATAGTTTCATCCTCATAGCTTCATCCTCCCCCAAGTGAGACTGGCCCTCACGTTTGTTTGCTGAGCGCCGGATTTCGCGCTTTTAGAAACCGTGCCCGATCCGGGGCAACGTCACTCGTCAACGTCGAAGACTCTGTGGAGGATCACTCATGCGAAACAAGAAGCGTTCCAGCGGATTGCTGGTGCTGGCGGTGTTGGCCTTGACCCTGACGATGCTGGCGATGTTCGCAGGCGTGGCGGCTGCGCAGACGGAGACGGTGATTCACACGTTTCAAAGCGGCAGCAAGATGGATGGGAGCCAGCCCGCTTCCAGCTTGGTTGCCGATGGCGAGGGGGCGCTCTACGGCACGACTGGGGAGGGCGGCAAATACGGTTTTGGCAGCGTGTATAAGCTGGCGCCTCCGGCGACCGAGGGAGCGGCGTGGAAAGAGAATCTTCTCTACTCGTTCACGGGCGGGGCGGATGGCGGGAATCCGTGGTTTGGAGCGCTGGTGCTCAATTCCAGGAATGGGACGATATATGGAACCACGCGCTTCGGCGGGTCGGCCAACGCGGGCGTGGTTTACAAACTGACTCCGGGAAGACCATGGGTGGAGAGCGTGGTCTATTCTTTCAGCGGCGGCGACGACGGGAAAATTCCGGCGTCTGGCGTGATTCAAGGCCCCGGGGGCGAGCTGTATGGCACAACCATGGCGGGCGGGCCGGGCGGCTTTGGGGTGGTTTTTCGACTGTCTCCACCGACTGAGCCGGGCGGGGCGTGGACGGAATCGACGATCTACGCTTTCACGGGAGGGAGCGACGGTTACGAGCCTCTCTTCGGATTAGCGCTCGACCGCGAGGGCGCGATTTACGGAACGACCGAAGGAGCAGGCGATTCCGGCAGCGTATTCAAGTTGACCCCGCGATCCGGCGGAGTATGGACGGAGAGTAATCTCTACTACTTCAATGGCGACCTTGGCGGCCTGCCCAACTCGGCTTTGATTTTCGGCAGCGCGGGCGCGCTTTACGGAGCGATCGGCGGCAGTCCCCTGGGCCTGAACGGCTACATCTTTCAACTGACTCCGCCGTCGGCGCCAGGGGGCGCTTGGACGGAGAGCACTCTCCATGACTTTACGGGCGGCCCGGACGATGGCTCGTATCCTAACGGAGTGATTTTCGATAGCGCGGGCGCGCTCTATGGGGCGACAGAGACTGGCGGGGCCAACTACTTGTGCTGCGGCGGGTATGGCACGGTATTCAAGATCAGACCGCCCTCGGTTCCGGGCGGCGCGTGGAGCGAAAACGTGCTGTACTCCTTTGCGGGAGGTTCTGACGGATATGGTCCTAACGCGCCGTTGTTGCTGCTGGGGGGCACGTTTTACGGCACAACGCTGATTGGTGGGACGCCGAACCAGGGTACCGTGTTTTCGTTTACGCCGTAGCGGTGGGCGGAGGTTTCTGCTGCTGCCGGGCTTCGCCCGGCGGACAGCCGAGGGCGGCTGTCCCCACACAAAGATCATCGCGGACAGCCGAGAGCGGGCGTCCACACACGAGCGGCTGGCGCCGCTAGACGCGGGCGAAGTCGATGAAGCCGTGCTGGATGTCGGTGCGAATCAGTTTGACGCGGAGTTTGTCTCCGACGTCGAGGCCTTGAGCGCCTTGCGCGAGCAAGCCTTCGATGTGGGGTTGGAGGACGCGGACGAAGGTTCCTTTCGGAGTTGCGCCGGTGACGATGGCGTCGAAGATGGCGCCGATGCGATGCTGCATGGCGACAGCAGCGAGGCGCTTGGACATTTCACGCTCGACTTTGCGCTCAGCATCTTCTTTTTGAGTGCAGTTGGCGGCGATGGCGGCGAGTTCGGAATCCGAGTAAGGGTTGGGCTGGCCGGCGAGCATGGCCTTGACGATGCGCTGGGTCACAATGTCGGGAAAGCGGCGGTTGGGAGCGGTGGAGTGAGTGTAGTCCTGAACCGCGAGGCCGAAGTGGCCGGGCGAGGGGTCGCCGGGGCGCTCGAGGACATATTCTCCGGGGCCGATCAGCTTGATGACGGAGAGCGAGAGGTCGGCGAAGTGGTCGGGGTCGGCGGCTTTGCGCTTGAGCAGAAGCTGGTTGAGCGCTTTGGAATCGGGGTCCGGGGGAAGCTTCTCGCCGTGCGCGGCGGCGAGTTGGACGATGCGGTCCCAGCGCTCGGGCTGCTTCACGATGCGGCGCAGGGATGAAACTTTTTCGAGCATGCGCGCGACCACGCCGTTGGCGGCGATCATGAAGTCTTCGATCAATTCGGTGGCGTGATTTTTCTGCTGCTTGACCACATCGACCACCTCGTCATTCAACACCAAGGGAGAAAGTTCGTCGGTCTGAAGGCTGAGCGCGCCATTTTCCTGACGATGGTTCTTGAGTTTTTGCGCGACTTCATCCTGCAAGCGAAGTTGCGCCTGCAGATCGGCGGAGGCCGCGACTTTGGGCGGCGGCGGGGCCGTGCCTTCCAGCCATGCTCCCACAGAGTTGTACTGGAGTTGCGCGTGATTGCTGACCAGCGCGCGATAGACGTTGCTGGAAGCGACGAGGCCGGCGGAGTCGACGACGAATTCGACGACCACGCTCAGGCGGTCCTGATTTTCGAGCAAGGAAGTCTTGCCCGTGGAAAGCTCTTCCGGGAGCATGGGGAAGTTGCGGATTCCGGTGTAGACGGTGGTGGTTTCCCGGGCGGCGTGTTGATCGATAGGGCTCTGCCTGGGGACGTAGGCGTCGACATCGGCGATGCCGACGAGAACCTTGACGTCGCCGTTGGGCAAGCGTTCCGCGACTTCGATCTGATCGAGGTCGCGGGAAGTGTCGTTGTCAATCGAGGACCACAAGAGATTCCGCAGGTCGCGTATGTTTCCGCCGGAGACGATTTGCGGCGGGTGAGAGCGCAAGTCTGACAGTTGCTGTTGCACGGTGGGCGGAAAGTCGGGATCGAATCCGTGCTGCCGCATGATGTCTTTTGCGAGGGATTGCAGATCGAGGTGAGAAGGATTGGTGTTGGGCATGGGTTCGATAAGGAAGCGAGCCAAACGCGCGATTATTGTGTCGCGAAAAGCGCGACACAACGCGCGGCTCGCCCAGATCCTTCGCTGCGCAAAAATCGCTTGCTCAGGATGACAATCATTTGATTACTCGGTGACCACTGATTACTCGGTGACCACCGCCTTTACGAGATTTCGCGGGCGGTCGACGTTGCAGCCTTTTTTTGTGGCGACGTGATAAGCGAAGAGCTGCAGAGGGATGACTTCGACGATGGGCAGCAGGAGTTCGGGCGCGGCCGGGACGAAGAATACGTCGTCGGCGATGGCGGCGATCTCCCGATCGCCTTCGGTCGCAACCGTGACCAGACGACCGTGCCGGGATTTGACTTCTTTCATCACGTCGAGCGTGCGGCGGTAGCGCAGCATGGAGTCCGGATCATGGCGGTCGCCGGTGGCCAGCACGACGACGGGAAGGTGTTCGTCGACGAGAGCGTTCGGGCCGTGCTTGAGTTCTCCGGCGGGATAGCCTTCGGCGTGGGCGTAGGAAATTTCCTTGAGCTTGAGAGCACCTTCGCGGGCGATGGCATAGTGAACGCCGCGACCAAGGTAGAGGAACTTTTCCGCGCGGAATTGTTTTTCGGCAAATTGCTCGGCGAGCTCGTCCCAGGCGCGGAGATTGCGGTCGATGGCTTCGGGGAGTTGCAAGAGGCGCTGCAGATAAGAGCGCGTGACCTCGGAAGTCATGCGACCGCGCTTGCGAGCCAGGAATAACGCCATGAGATAGAGGACCGTGACCTGGGTGGTGAAGCTTTTTGTTGCAGGCACGGCGAGTTCGGGGCCGGCGCCGGTGATCAAGGCGGCGCTGGCTTCGCGAGGAATGGTGGCTTCGGCCACGTTGGAGACTGCGATGGTCTTCACGCCGCGGGTGAGGGCCTCGCGTTGGGCGGCGATGGTATCGGCGGTTTCGCCGGATTGCGTGACCACCATTACGATGGGATCGACGGCGGCGTGGGTGGAACGATAGCAGTACTCGCTGGCATACTCGACGTCGACGGCCACGCCGGAAAGATCTTCGATCATGATTTCGCCGGCCAAGCCGGCATGGCGGCTCGATCCGCTGGCGGCGATGATCAGCTTTTCGAAGGTGAGCAGCGCGCTTTCGATAGCGTGGAGCGTTCCGGGGAAGAGAATGTCGTTCTTCAGGTGCTGATCGACGGTTTTCGCAATGGCCTGCGGTTGCTCGTAGATTTCGCGGCGCATGGCATGGGAGGAGCCGTTTGTCGAAGGGTTGGAGTTGGCGTTGTTCGGATTCATGATCGACTGGGGCGAGGGTAAATCATTTGCCGCGCGTGGGGCAAATGCCGGCGGGCGGTTCGGGCGGTTCTGAGCAGGACGCCAACATGATGGCTTCGAACCCGATCCTGCTTTGTGGATTGAATTGTTAGTTCGGAACAGAGCGAATGCGGCGCGCCCTATGGTTCGATCGACAGGATCGGCGCCCCGACATATTGTTCAGGCGCCACCTGCTCGCGGGCGGGAGCCCGGCAAAAGTCCTTCCATGAAGGAAAAAGCGGCTGCTGTTTTTCGATGGCTTCTTTGGACGAACCTTCCGGCAAGGTAAGAAAGGCGAGGAACTTCTCTTGTATTCGCGCGGCGGGATTGAATTCATCCAGCCACAGAAATTGACCTTCCTCGTTGACCTCAAGGAACCACCAGTTGCCGGCTGCATCGACCGCGAAGTCGAAGCTGCCGAATGTGATTCCAGCGCTTCGTGCGAAGGCGAGAACCGCTTTTTCGACCTCGGGAGGCGTATCAATCTGATCGACGATAACCAGGCCTTGGCCCACATCCTGACGCCAGTCGAGAGATCCCCTGGGATTATGAAGAGAATAGGAGAATACAGCCGCACCCATGAGCACCATCCTCACATCGAAATCCTTGACAACCCGCTCCTGATATATGGCTGGGGCATAGGTGAGCACTTCGTCCGCCGGCAGCATGTCTGCCGTTATCTCAAACGTTTCGGTAACCGCGAGCGCTTCACTATCTTCTTTCTTCCAGATGTGCGGAAAGAAGGCCTTGCAGACCGTGGGGTTGGAGGATTCTTTAAGAAAGGCTTTCACTTCCGCGGGAGAATTGGACATCAGAGTGCCGGGCACGTTCATCCCGCAGTTCCTTGCCAGAAAGAGCTGCACCGACTTGTTATTGATAAAACGAGATGCGGAGTACTTATTGATGCACCTTACCGGCAGACATTCCAGGAAGTAAAGGGTAGAGAGTGAAAACCAGCGGTATTCTCCCTCGGCAAAATTCTTGTCTGGTTCGGCGACGCTAGGGTTGTGCACGGGCGGACTTGGCCGACGAATCCATATAACATCCCCGGGGTCGATAGAATGAGAGCCCAGCATAAGTCGAGTGCTTGTGCCGAGAGAAAGGGAAGCCCGCTGTTGGTCCGTCCAGGAAAGTCCAGCCCAACACACTACGGTAAATCCGGCCTGCTCCAGGGCCCATTTCAGAGGAGCGGTGTGATTATCGTTGTCGAAGGCCACAATCACGATCTTCATTGCATCTCCATATTGCATCTCCGTCGCCGCCTTAATAGCAGGTGGCGCCGGCGAGCGCCACCTGGCCTCGACTTAGCACTCCCCAACGTCACCATCAGCGTGGTTTGTCTTAGCGTCGAATGTGCATACGGTGTTTGTGTGTATTCCGCCACTTACCTGCTCCATTTCTTTCGGAGTAAGTTCGCGAGCGGCAGTGCGACTCAGTACACGTTTCATGACTGGTTGGTCGTTGTGGCTAGCCATCGCCGTCTCTCTGCCCGGTCTTGGGGTTGATAGTGATTACGTTTGTGATTAAGGGTCCGCTACCACTTACGATTTCTACTTCACGAGGGGTTAGTTCGCGGGCGCCAGTACGGCTGAGCACCCGGTTGTTATCACGTTTCATGCAGCCTCCGTGCTTGTGGGATTTGTTGCAACAACGGTGTAACTAAGTGTTGGATCATGCCGCGCGCGTTTTCGATTGAAAACATTGTACGAGCAGATCTGCTCCACGTGCTTGGAATCGATCCGGGGTCGGTAAGGTGTCTCGGATGTGTCTTCGGGACACCAAATGACAACTCTCGCTCGGCGCCGGCCTCGGTAAACCAGGTGAGATAATAATGAGGTTAAGTCGCAATGGCCCCGTAGCTCAGTTGGATAGAGCAGCGGTTTCCTAAACCGTTGGTCGGCGGTTCGACTCCGCCCGGGGCCCCCATCCCTCGTCAGGAGCTGGAGAATGTGAGCATGGGCGTGACCTTGCGCAACTATCGTGGGCCGGAAGACTTGCAGCTACAGAACGACTTTTGGGTGCAGGCGACCAGGCATCTTCCGTGGTGCTGGAAGCCGACTCTATCGCCGGTCCTGTATTCAAAAGGGGCTCAATTCGATCCGCGAAGCCGCTGCTTTGCGTTCGAAGGCGAGCGACTGGTGGGATATGCGAGTTTTACGGGAGACGGAGAATTTGTTTCGTTCGGCTATCCGTGGGTTTTGCCGGGATATGAAGGCGAGTTGCAAGAGAAGCTGTATGAAGCCGTGTATGGTTTTGCCGCCAGCCGGGAGTATGGCGGCAGGAAGTTTGCGCAACGATTCAGAGAGCAGTGGACCGCTCAAGTCTCCTTCTTCGAGCGACATGGATTCGTCAGACAGCGGCCTGACCCAATCTATGCCGTGGATCTTCGAGCCGCGACAACCTCACAGGTTCCGGTGGGATGCGATTTAGAGTGTTCCGCCCGATTTTGCTGGGACGATTTTCACGAACTCTCGGCGGCTCGCCTGCCCGCGCCGGAGTTGAGCATGTGGAAGCAATATCTCCAGACTGTGGATTTCGATTTTGCGGTGAAGGCTTCGCGAGGGGGAGTGCCGGCAGCCTATCTGGGCATCGCGATTCGACACGACACCGGTTTTGCGGAACTCATTGCGGTCGCTGTGGAGCCTGCGGCGGTGGGCGTCCTCGGGGCCTGTTTGGCGGTTGCGGTTGGAGAGGCGCGCTCACGGAAAGCGGCGCATTTCGGAACCAAGGCGATACCGGTGGAGGGCAGCGCCGAGATCCTAGCGCAAGCGGGGTTTGAGAAAGTCAGCGAAGAACTGCTTTTGTCAAAGAACATTTGAACCGCTGATGCCCGCGACCGGCACGGCGTGGGTTTGTCGATTCTCGGGATGAGAGCTGCGAGCAATCCGGGAGAAGATTCGCCTAACCCCTTGCACCACAATGAGGCTGCCAGAACAGTGTGTTCCCCTCGGTTCTTCCGATAACAGTGTGAACGGCGGACATGACGACTCGCAAAGCCGCTCGGGACAATCGGTTCGCTTCGAAAGCGATCTGCCGCGCCTACGGCAATGGCGGCGCGGCGGTGATGCGGCCGCTCCAGGCCTTGAGTATTCACGAATCCGACGCGCTTCGGCAGCGAAACGATTCCATCATTCGACTGGAGAATATACACCGCCAGTTCGGCGTTGGCGCGGGAAGTTGCGCGGCCTTGCGCGGGATCACGATGGAGGTCCGCCGCGGAGGGTTCATCGCCCTCGCGGGCCCCTCAGGAAGCGGCAAGACGAGCCTGCTGAATATTATTGGCGGAGTCGACAGGCCATCGTGGGGTTCGGTTCGAATCGAGGAGCGGGATCTGGCGACGATGCGGGACGCGGAGCTTTCGGACCTGCGTCTTCGCCGGATCGGGTTCGTGTTTCAGGACGCCAATCTCATTCCCGTTCTCTCCGTGGCTGAAAACGTAGAACTGCCGCTGCTGTTCCGAAGTGAGATATCGGTGGCGGAGCGGACGAGCCGGGTTTCCCAAGTACTGGAGAGTGTTGGACTGGCGGGGAAGGCAGAGCGACGTCCTGAGTCGCTTTCGGGCGGCGAACGCCAGCGCGCAGGTTTAGCGCGAGCACTGGCGGGCGGGCCGGCAATCGTACTTGCGGACGAACCCACGGCGAACCTCGATCAGGAGACGGGCGCGGCGGTGCTGCAACTCATGCGGTCGCTCAACCGGCAGCGAGGCACCACATTTCTTTACTCGACTCACGATCCGCAGTCGATGGCAATCGCGGAAAAAGTGCTCAGGCTGCGCGATGGACGGCTGGAGGAGATGGCGGGATGAGCCTGTTTCTGAGGCTGGCGCTGCGGAATATTTTCCGCAACCGGATCCGGACTTATATTGCGCTGCTGGCCATTGCCGCGGGATGCGCGGCGTTGATCGTCAACGGCGGAGTGGTGTTCAACATATTCCGCGAACTTCGCGAAGACGCCATTCACGGCCGCCAAGGGCACCTTCAAATCTACAAGCGAGGGTACTCGGACGCGCACCTGGAAGATCCGCAACGCTATCTCCTCGAACCGGAACAGGCGCAGAAGATACTGGCGATTGTGCGCGCCGACCCGCGAGTACTGCGCGCCACTTCGCGGCGGGAATTTTCCGGGCTGATATCGAAGGGGGACCGGTATGTGCCGTTCCTGGGCGTGGCGGTTGAGCCTGAGCAGGATACGGAATTCAGCCGCCACACCACGCTGCGCGCGGGCGAGGCGCTTTCGGCGAGCAATCCTTATGGAGCGCTGGCAGGGCTGGGGCTGGCGAGAAAGCTGGACGGCAAACCGGGCGATGAAGCGACGCTGATGACGACCACCGAGTCGGGCGCGCTGAATGCGGTGCACGTGCGTTTGCAGGGCGTTTTTGAAGGCGGGTTGAAAGAGTACGACGACTGGACGCTCAAGGTGCCGCTGGGCGCGGTCGAGCATCTGCTTCTGGACAACCACGTGGAGCAGATTGTGTTGCTGCTTCGAAATACCGAGGAGGTACCCGCAGTCCGGGCGCAACTGGAAGCTGCCTTCCGGCGGGAGGGGTTGGATGTGGAAATGCGCTCCTGGGATCAGTTGGCTCTTTTCCACAATCAAGTGGTCGGGCTGTTTGGACGAGAGCTGTCGATCCTACGATTGATTATCGGCACGATTGTGGTTCTTGGGATCGGAAATGCGATTGGCATGTCCATCATGGAGCGAACGGTCGAGCTGGCGACGCTTCGGACGCTGGGTCTGAGGGTGAGAGCGATCGTGGCATTGTTGCTGACGGAATCATTGCTGACGGGGATGATGGGGGCGACTCTGGGTTTGGCGCTCGGCATTGCCGTCGCGCGGGTAGCTAGCGCCATCGGCATCCCGTATCCCTCGCCGCCGGGGTCGACGCGTCCTTTTATAGGCGGCGTGGATGTGGTTCCCGCCATCGTGGCAACTGCGTTTGTGATCTCGATAGCGGCAACTTTGGCGGCGGCGATTTTTCCTATCTGGAAGGCGATGCGGCGGCCAATCGCGCCTGCGCTGCGCCACGGCTAGCGGCGGCTGGCGGAGGCATAAGCGCAATTGCGGAGAAGACTTCTTTGGCAGGCGAAATTATCATCCCGACGAGTTGAGCCGAAGGAGAACAACCCAATGAAATCGCCCAAATATATCACCCCCGTGCTGGTATCGATGCTGAGTTTGGCGCTCGTGCCGATGTCGCATGCCGAGCACTTCCGGTCGACCCAGTCTTTGACGACCGAAAGCAACAACGCTAACTTCACCAAGCACCGCAACGAGCCTTCGTCGGTAAGCGGCCGCACGGAAGCCAAAGGGATTGGCCTGTTCACGGCCGGTTCCAAGGAGCAGGAAGTGGTGCTGGTATCCATGAACGGCGACTTCGAAGGAAAGCCGGACAGCCTGAAGAGCCGCAACTCGGAACTCCTCAGTTTTGGGGATGGAAGCACCATTAAGTTGGAATTGGAAGGCCAGAGCCAAGGCAAACGGGTGTCCGCGAAAGTAGTCAGCGCCGAAGGGACGGGCCGCTTTAAGGGCATCAAGATCGACAGCGCGTCGCTAAACGGCAACGCGCTCGATCCGTCACTCAACTATGTGGAAATCGAAGGCGACTACGAACTGCCGTAAGCCGCGGTTGGAAAACGTGGGGCTTGTGCGAATGACCCAGGCGAACTCCAGAGGAGTTGGCTTGGGTTATTCGGTTTTGTGCGCATGAGCGATTCCGAAGCGCGAGGTTGTGCGCGGAGATACACAGCCCAGGAATGTTTGTGTGCGCTTCAGCAGAGTCAGCAGGGTCGCTCCATGTACTGAGACACGGCATCCAGCAAGGGTTGGGGAAGCGGTATCGGTTCGACGCCGGCGGCCTGGCGCTGAAGGCAGACGACTTCCTGTTCGCCCTCGGCCACGAGGGTTTCCTCTCCATTCACGATGCGATAGTAGCGGAAGACCATGGTCAGCCGACTGGGCGTCATCGCCCCGGCGCTCATGCGAATCACGATCTCGTCAAAGGCCGCAAGCTCCCGGTAGTAAGAGCACGACACGCGAGTTGTGGCCATAGTAAATCCGTGGCCCAACTCGCGAACCAGTTGCGGGGCGTGGTCGTGCAAGAACATCTCGCGGCAACGGCCTTGCCAGCGGATGTAATGAGTGTAGTAGACGTTGCCTACGACGTTCGTCTCTTCAAGACAGACTCGGTGCCTGTATTCGTAGCTGTGCATGCCTCACTCCTGGCCAGAACCGCGACCGCGACCGGCGTGGGATCACCCCGAAAGCGGACCACAGAAGTGGCGATCGTTACGCCGGGCGCAGACAATGAAACGCCGCGGTTGTTGCCGACGGAAGACGACAGCAATACCAGAGGGCCGTTTTGAGCGGCTCCGGCTTTCGCCAAGGCCTCGACAGCAGTCCACACCAGAGTGGCGGCTGTTTGGAGATCCTCACGGGACTGGCTGGCAATTAATCGCGCCAACAACCAGCGCTCCGCGCCCAGCAGGTCACGCCATATCTCGTCCGATCTGTGGCAGACGGGTTCGAGGTCGCAGGCCACAATTTGCGGCGCGGCAACCGCCAGCGTGAGGCCGTTGCTGTGCGCGGCCGAGACGGCCAGAGGCGCATCCACTTCAGGTTTTCCATCGGCGCGCCAGCGCACCGGCCAGGGGGCATCGAGGGCGCGCTGAATGGCACGCTCACTGCGATGGCGGCGGTCCATGTTTCCATCGCGCTCGAAGGCGGCGAACACGCGTGTTTCCGGGGCCGCGCGCCGAAGTTGCCATTCCAGGAAGGCTGCGACCAGTGGATCGGGCCAGTCTTGCGCGTTCGCATCGGCCACCTTGTGCAGGCGAAGGCCCTGCCAGTACTCGCGAACCAGGCCGGCGGGCGTCCGCAACTCGAGGTCGTAGCAGTAGGTGTTGCCTTCTTGCCAGCGCTCGGAGGCGTGCGCGATCAGACTCTCGTTGGCATCGAGTCGACATGCTGAAACGCGGTCGACGCTTAGTGGAAGGAGAATCGAGTCCGGTACGCAGGCCTGGATGGAGTGCAGCGCGGCATCACGAGCGGCAGCATCGCCGAGCATAAGAGTGCCCGGCAGGTACGCATTGAACCAAGACTGATGAGGAGCGGGAGCGATGTCGGCCCACGAAAGCCGCGCGCTCAGCCGCCGATAGCCCGCCAGCCGACGGAAACGGGGTCCCTGGAAGAGCAAGCTGCCATATAGTTCGCGCTGAGGATCCACCGGAAGCAACGAAGACTCCGGGAGCGGAGCCACATAATCGGGACGCGGCGGCGCATCGGTAAAAACGCAAGAGCAACGAAAGTGATCCAACTGGAAAGAAGTTTGTGAACTGCGAATGGCGACATCGACCCGGCCGCTTTCCCGCGCCAGCGCCGCAGTTCTCAGCGTAACGCGGGCGCCGGGATCGACTACTATGGGACGTTCGAAGCGCAGATTCTCCACGACGGGAATTTTCGTTTCGCCGCAGAGAGCCATGGCCACTTGCACCATGGCCTCCACTCCCATGACTGCCGGCAATAACGGTTGCCGATGAAACACGTGGTCGAGCAGATATGGATCGGAAGCCGTAGACAGTGTGGCTTCCGCGACCAACTCCACTCCCGGATAATGCACGCGTGGACGCTCCAGGAAGCGCAATAGCGGGAGCGGTGGAGCGTCGATTGAGACCGGGGAGTTTGGTCCCAGGCGGCCGGTGACGACCACCGTTGTTGCAGGCAGGCTGCGGGACACAAGCTTATGAAACCAAGCGACGCCTTCTGCTGGAGGGATGGAGGCAACGCCGGCGCTGCGAAGCGTCTCAACCTTGCCCAACCTCTCCGCCATGCCTATGCCTGACCACGAAGAGGATTCGAAGGCGACACAACGGCACTCGGGATGGAGGCGGGCGAATTCTTCGGTCAATTCAGACAAGCACGCATTGGCCAGCGCGTAATGAGCCTCTCCGCGCAGGCCGACGCGACCAATGACAGAGCTAAACGCGACCAGCAGGCGCAAGTTGCCGGGATTGACGGCCGCGATGATATTGCGGAATCCATCAACCTTTGGCGCAAATGCGTCCCGTAACTGTTTTTCGTCAAGATTGGCGAGCAGAGCGGGCTGGTTGTTACCCGCGCCGTGGATGAGGCCGGTGATCGGACCATCGACTCGCTCCGCCGTGTCGACTGCGGCTTGCACCGCCTGCGCATCGGTCACGTCGGCAGAGATGTAGCTGGCCAGCACTCCATGGTCACGCAAATTGCGAAGATGGGCCGCGACTGCTGGATCGTCTTCTGGAGAACGGCCGAGAAGAAGCAGCTTCACGCCGGTCTCTTTCGCCAAGGCCAGAGCGCATTCCGCGGCAATGCCTTTGGCTCCGCCGCTAACCAACACCACGCCGCCCGGCTGGAGGGAAACGCCGGTCTCTTTGGCGGGCGTGAGCAGCCGGAAGCATGGTTCGTAGCGTTGCCCATCGGCGTCATAGCGCGCTTCGGTGTGCGCTTGAGCCGCAGCCAATTCCGCGTGCAGGCAGTGGACCGCATCAGAGCCGGAAGGCATTTCGAGGACGCGGGTGAGAATCTCGGGATGCTCCAGGTTGAGAGTTCTGGCGAAAGCGCCGGCGACGCGAACCGGTCCCAACACGACAAAATATCTGTCCGCTCCACTGGCTGCGATTGCCTTGTGAGCGCCGGCGAGGAGGAAATCCCGCTGTTCCTCGACAGGCGCCGTCGACAGGCACACGATCACGCCATCGCCGGGCAGCGCGGCTCGTGAGAGTACCTCTATCAATGGATGGCCGATTGGAGCTAAGACCTGCCAGTTGCCGGGCGTTCTCCCGGTATCGGGACGGTGAGGAACGGGACGAGGAATCCAACCGACCTGGAATGCCCGATACCAGTCATCAATCCCGACGGGCACGTCCTCCGCGGTCGGCGCAGTGCCATTTGAATTGCGCAACTGCTCCAACGCTTGCGCCAACTCGCCTACGCTCGAATCGGCGAACCGCAGGAGATGGGCGGGAGGAGTGACACCGAGTTCGCGCGCCGCAGAGGCCACGATCTCACCTGCCACGATGGAGTTAAGATGGAGATCGCGCAAGAAACGCGCAGTTTCAGAGATGGCGTCTGGCGGCAATTCCGCCCGATTGGCGACCAGATCTCGAATCACATGCACGGCGCCGCCGTTGCGGCGGTTCGCGACCGCCGGCAATTCCTGCGTTCGGTGGAGCTTCTCGGGCTTGCGCGCTTCCGGAAGGAGTATCGGCCCTGGTTTGTCGGCGGGTTCGGGCCCGATGGGAGCCAGTTCACAGGGATTAACAAAGAACCTTGGCTGGCGGTGGAGATCAAATGGGCGCGCGAAGCGGTTCTTAAACAGCGCTTCGCGCTGCACTGGCGCACCGAGGGCGTATGCCGCGCCCAGCGCTTTGAACAATCCTTCCAGCGAGGATCCAGCAACATCGAGCGAGATTGCGGGTACGTTGGTGGGGGCGTTCAGCAGGTGGATGAGAACACTACCGGGTCCGATTTCGAGGAAGAAATCCGCGCGGCGCTCTGCCTCGGCGATCGCCTGTGTGAAGCGCACGGGATTCGTGAGTTGTTCGACGAGCAGATCGCGCAGAGGAGTCTTATTGGTAAGCTCAGCGCCGGTGACCGTGGAAATCACGCTCTTGCTTAGGGGATGCAATTCGAAGGAAGACAGGCGGCTGCGAAACGGTTTTGCCGCCGGTTGCATCAGCGGAGAATGAAAGGCGTCAACGGCGGAAAGAAGCGTTGCCGTCCAGCCACGGCTTTGAGCGAGAGAGATAATCGCTGCAACCGCGTCGCTTTCGCCAGAGACTACAGTTTGGCGATCTCCATTCAAGCACGCCACTACGACTTTCTTATCAGGGTGAGTCAGCTCGTGGTGAATCAGGGACTCAACTTCCGCGGCAGTCGCGCCAACGCTTGCCATGGCGCCGCGTGGTCCGGAGAGCCGAGACATGAGGCTGCTCCGCAGGCGAACCAAGTCGAGGAGGGATTCCTCGTCAATCGCTCCGCCCCAGGAGTAGGCCGCGAGTTCACCCAGGCTGTGGCCAACCGCGACGGTTGCGTCGATGCCAAATGTTTTGAGCAGCCGCAGACCTGCAAGCTCGGCGGTGATGATGGCAAGCTGCGCGACTTCGGTCGAACTGTGGCCGTGATCGAGCAGACCAGCCGAACGGTACAGCGCTGCGATCCCGCCGAAGCGGCCATGAACACCGGCCTGCAACCGGACCGGCGAAGCCTGGCCGGGAAACAAAAGCCCAACGCGCGTTGGGTGATCGCCGATGCCTAGAAATACGCCGTCAGTCATATCGAGGTGACGGAGTTCACCGCTTCGAATCAGTTGATGCAGCTTGTGCAGGCGTTCGGCAAGCTCGGCAGGGGTCGCGGCCACGACGGAAGCTCGCGCTTGTCCAATCCCAGCCTGACCGGCGAGCGCTGCGGAAAGGTCGGTCAGGTCTGAGTAGGAAAGAGCAGGCGCGAGATCCGACAAACGCTCGACTTGGTCGAGCAATGCGGCGGGCGAGCCAGCGTCGAGGAAAAATAATTCGACATCTTGCGCATTGGCGGCCAGGAGTTTTTCACTTGCCGACCATCCGGCGCTACGTTCCCTTTCGCAACCCTCGATCGTGACGTGAACATTGATGCCGCCGAAGCCGAATGAGTTAACGCCTGCGCGCACGGGCATGTCCGCGGGCCAAGGTTCAGCTTCGGCGAGAACACGAAGGAGTGCGTCCTTGCCTGCAACTTCGGGACGCGGCTCGCGGATTCCAGTGGTTGGAGGAAGAAGTTGGTGATGAACAGCGAGCGTTGCCTTGATCAAGCCGGCTACACCCGCCGCCGCCTTGGTATGGCCGAAGTTGGCTTTGATGGAGCCGATTGCGGCAGGCGGTTTTCCTCCTGCGGCCTTGCGCATGGCGGACAAAGTCCGTAACTCGACCTCGTCGCCTACCGGCGTGCCGGTGCCGTGGCCTTCGAAGAGAGCAACAGAGTCTAATGCGTAGCCGGCGCGATGGTAGGCGCGCTCAAGCGCCAGCGTTTGACCCCGCACTTCAGGACGCGTGATGCCACCACCACCATCCGACGAAATTCCCCAGCCTCGGACCTCCGCGTAGATTCGGCGGCCCTGAGCGATTGCATCTTCCGATCGCATGAGCACAACGAATCCACTGCCTTCGCCGGGCAGAAATCCGCTCGATTGCTTGTCATAAATGCGCATCTCGCCATGCGCCAACGCGCCTGCCTTGGCAAAGCCAACGAGTTCGAACGGATCGAGGCTCAGATCCACTCCACCCGCCAGCGCCGCATCGAGTTCGCCAGTTTCGAGAGCGGAGCACGCCCGTGCTACGCCGAGCAAGGAAGATGAGCAGGCGCCATCGACGGTGTAACCGCCGCCGCCGAAATGGAAGTAGTTGCAGATGCGTCCGGCAATCGTGTTCGAAAGCGCGCCAGCAAGGGTTTCCTCGCCTACGGTTGGAAACGGCGACTTAAACTCTTCTTCCAGTTGCTCCAGAAACTCGGAACGGTGCGATTGGTCCCAACCTTCGGCGCTGAGCCGCGCTTCAACCACGCGGCGGACGTAGGGCCAGCGCAAGCGCAACGTAGCGGCACGCGAGAATTCGCCGGTCAAGGTATTGCCGACCAGAACTCCCGTGGTTTCCAGCGGAAGTCCGCTGCCATCCGGGAACCCGGCATCTTTCAGGGCTTGATCGGCGACGTCAAGCGCGAGCCAGTGTGCCAGGTCGACGCTGCGGAAAGTGGGGCCGGCCACCCGGAACCGCACCCGGTCGAATTCGTAGCCTTCAATGACCGCAGCTTCGGCAGCATAAGTCGAGTCGGGCGCGCTGAAGTCATCCGAAAAATAGTCCTGCAGGCGCAAGCGTTCTGCCGGCATCCGGCGGAATGCTCGGCGCTGCGCCAGTACATTTTCCCAGAGCTCGGCCGGGTTTCTCGCGTCCGGGTAGCAGCACGCCATTCCAACAAGGGCAATCGCCGAACTCATACAGGGCCTGCCGCGGTATCGAGATGTGAGGGGGGCGACTTCGACTTCTCCGGACGTGAGACGATCATGGCCATGAATGGCACAGAGACGAACGAGTGATAGGACTGGCGCATCTCAATCCGCGGCCTGGGATGATCCGCCATTATCGGGCCTCCCCTGGAAGGGCGAGCGCTGCAGGGAACTCAGCGACTTGCGGGTGCGCCGCTTCACTTTGTGCGGAAGGAGGAACACTCGTACTGCAATTAACCGGGCTGTTCTGGTGGATCTCCTCACGGACCTGCAAACGGCAGCGAATGAGCCGCCGCCACACTTCATAGGCTGGCGCCGCAGCCTGGCCGTTGACATTGCGTAACATCTCTTCGCACAATTCTGCAGCCCGTTGCGCCGACAATCCGCAGAGCAACTCGCAGCCAATTTCCGTTTGAGGAGCCATGTTTCCGGCACGTTGCCGGGCGCCTGCGGCAAAGACCGCACCCTGGGCGAGGTGCGGCCAGTGGGAGCCGGAGGCAAGGCGAAGCATCCGAACCTCACCGGCGTCGCTGCCGCCCGCGTAAGTGCAGGCCAGACCAATGCCGCTCCACAGATCGTCGCGGCGCGGCTGGGGGAAACGGAGGATTGCCGAAGCAATATACTCGGGGTCAGTGCCTGCGACGAACCAGAGACTGCGCCCCAGACCCTGGTCGAAAGCCCGTAATCCGTATCCGCGAAGAGTTCTGAAGGTTCCTGCCCCGGTTGCGTAACGTGGCCAGTGAAAGTAGCCTTCGTGAAAGCCAAGGCCATCCAACGCGAGCCACTGAAGTAACGGGTCCAATCGAGCGAGCCTCCGTTCAATTCCTAGACGCCAGCGCGCCATCGACCATCCGACACCCACATGGACCATGTACACGTGCGGATTGCCCTGGCCGCGCAGGAGTTGGTTGATGCGCCGCGCTTTCCATGGTTTCAACTGATCGAGGATGTCCAGGCCCATGGCCGCGCCTTCGAAGCCGTAGCCGCGAAATTCCAGATCGATTTCGTTCAAGCCCTGCGCCAGTGATTCGAGTCCTGGATCGGCGAGCGCCAAGTGATATCCGCACAGAAACGTTTCCCCAACCCGCTCCAACCGCTGGCGGGCCGAGTCCCGGTGAAAATGAAACTTACGCCGAGCAAAAGTCGCCTCTGCGGGCGAGATGCTCAACAGCTTTTGCAGAATGCCAGGCATATCAAATCGTTATCCCAGACCATATAGCTGTCGATCAGCCCTCAGGCAGTCTTGCGCATGGCAGCGGCCGCACGTGCCGGAACTCTTGCCGGATAGGCGATCCGGCTGCGGCTCCCGACGTATTGCGCCAAGGCGCGCAGTCCGGAAACCGTTGTGAGCGCGAAAAATAAACCGAAAACTACGTGCATGGATACGAGCACGCCATAGACGGCCGCCACCGACAAGCCGAAGAGAACCTGACTCTTCTTGTCGAAGGGAGTCGTAGCCGGGTCGGTGACCATATAGAAACTGAATAAGATAAAAGCGACACCAGTCATCGGATTCAGGGCAGCGATCCATGATGTGCCAAACAGCAGGCTGCGCAATCCTGCCTGGGCCACGAAACCACCCCACCATCCGGCGATGAGCGCCAGCCTTCCGGTGAAACGGTAGTTGACGAAGGTGCCCGACGCACAAATAATTGCGGGTAGAATCAAGGATCCCGCACCCGGGAGATTCTCAGTGAAGTGGTACGGTGGTGCGATGCCAACCCAGGGGAAAAGCAGCAGCGTGACGGTGATTCCAAAGTTGGATGGGTTGAGGAAGTGCCGGAGGCGACCATCCACTTTCATCCGCAGGGTGTTCTTGGAAGCGATGGCGATCATGGCCGCCAGCACCGTGGGCAGAAGGTGGTCACTGCTATAAAGCAGCATGGCAACCGCGAGTCCGGTGATGTGCGCGGGCAGGAGGAAGTCGACAAAGTCCAGCCAGCCTCCCAGGAATCGTGGGGAGCGGCCTTCCGCGCGGGCTTCCATCCACTCGCAGAATAATTCGCAGGTGTAGGTGGTGGCCAGCGAAACCAGCGGTTGCGCCCACGATTGTTCGAAACCGAAAACGGTGTGCCCCAAGATGTTCAAGACGGTGATTGCAGCGGCAAATCGCCGCAAGCCGCCCAGCCGCCGCGCATGAACCCACGCATCCATTTTGTTGATCATTTGTCGAGACTCGCCAATTGAACTGTGTGCCAACCAGGCGCCAGATCTGCGTCGTGATGCCGAACTGTGCCATGCCGATCGCGCCAGTCGAACGCGACATGAAGCGGACGCCGATCGACCGCGCCTAAACCGAAATGCACGTCGGGACTACTCTTGCCCGAATGCCCGTTGCCGCCATCCACTTCTTTCACGAGCTTTCGGCCATCGGGAAGGTAAACCGTGACTCGAGCCCCGATTGCCGGGCTCGATCGAGTACCAACCGGGGGATGACCATCGTGGATGAGGGTGTCTTGAGAAGCCGGTGGCAAAAGAACATGCAGGCCCAGAAACGATCCAACCGATTCGCTGAGGTTGCGAAAGACGAAGGAATCTCCCCATTGATTCGCGACCACAAAATCCAGGCGGCCATCGCCATCCACGTCGCCGACCGCAATGCCCCGAGTCAACTCGGAATCCGCTAAACCGAGTTCGGATGACAAATCGAAAAACCTTCCCGATCGGTCGCGAACAAAAAAACGGTTGTGGTCTTTGGCGCCGCTCAGGTCATCGCCTGCGGCGAAATGAGGCCAGTGCGCGGGGTTGTGCAGCATCAAGTCATTGCCCATCGCGAGTTCCTGCAGTTCCGGCCAGCGATCGATGGTTCCCTTGGCGAAGCCCGTGGCCTGCAGCACCTCGGGAACGCCGGCGTTATCGAAGTCGCCAAAACGCACATCCCACGCCCATCCGCTACGGGCGAGGCCCAAACTTTCGCCGGCCTCCCGATAGGGCGCGATTCCCGCCGACATCGCGCGCGTATCTCCGGTGCTGAGGTAGACCAGGTTGCTTTCCTCGAGGGCGTAAGAGTCAGTGATGTTGCTGACCATCAGGTCCGGGATGCCATCGCCGTTCAGATCGCCACAGTCCACGCCCATTCCCTTGAAGGAATCTTGTCCGACTACCTTCGATTTTGGCGTAGTCCAGCCACGATGTCCGCGCAACTTTCGAAAGGCAAGATGCCCGGGGCTGGATTGGTTGTGTAACAACACGTCTGGGCCGAAGTCATTGGCGATATAAAGTTCCGGCAATAAGTCGCCGTCGATATCGCAAGCCGCCATAGCGAGCGTCCAACCAGTACCGAGCACCGGCTCGAGATCCCGCGCACGCTGGTAATCGACGTGTGGCGTCTCGCCGGCTGTTGCCGACTTCCATAAGAGGATCGGTTTGCTGCCGCCGTTCCCCGCACGGGACATTGTTGCCTGCATCTCCACCGGTCCATCGCCACCAAGAACGACGGACCCATCGGGAAAGTAATTTCCGAATACAAGATCGGCGTGACCGTCTCCATCCATGTCAGCCACTAACCCGGCATTGGTATACCAGCGTTCCCCACCCGGAACCAGTTCCTGGGTGAGAAAGCTCGCGGCAGAAAGCCGTGAGCCCGCCCGCTCCCGCCGCAAGAAAGCGACCGGCGTTCGTCCCCAGTAATACACGACCACATCGAGCAAGCCATCTTCGTTGAGGTCAGCCATCAAACAGCCCATCGGCGCCATCGTAGCCGGGTCATAGAGGGAAGCGTCAGGGCGCAAAGTGAAGGCGGGGTAGCGGTCGCCGGTTCCGGGCACCGGAGAAACAATCACGTCATCGGTTCTGGGATCGACAAGGCAAACGTCATTGGCCAATCCATCGCCGTCAAGGTCTCCGAGGGCGACGGCGGCCCCGACAGTTGAGATCCAAGACACAATTCCCTCTAACTTAGGATTAACGTTGCGGTGATTCTGGAATGCAGGCCTGATCGGAGCCAAAGCGGTGCGTTGGAAGTGAAATCGGCTGGCCAGAGCCGCGGTTTCTTGGGGCCGCAGTTGCGGCAGGCGAGCTTGCCACCAAATCACGACCACTGCCGCCCACACGACAAGCGCCTTGAAGTGGGACTTCACGAATTGGGAGGTGGTCCGCATTACGTGTGACTTTCGAATCCAACTCCATTCTTTATGCGACTTTGCGCGCGCCATACGTCTTACTCAAAAGAACCGGAAGATTGACAAGGATGGGAGGGTCGGTTGGCATTGCCGCCCTGAGGCATATGTCGCCACAGTCCACGACATCCCGGTCTACGCAGACGATGTCTCCACCGCCGCGAGGAGCACAATCGTGTTTGAAGTAGTCCCTGACGTTGTCAGGCCAAGGTAGCCCGACGGCAAAAAGATAATGACGTCCTCGGGGCGCGCGTGCGATGCGGAAAACGCCGGACGAATATCGAATGGCACAGGCCAGTGGGGCGCCTTCCGGAATTGCAGTCGCGAACAGCCCGATAAAGATTGGGCCGGAAAAAGAAACAGGGGCTTGAATCCGACCCACGATCGCAGGATCGGGCGCCACGGATGCTGCCGGCGGCGGCTCGGCATCCTGGGGAAGATTACCGGCCGGAGACCGCCGCATTGAGCGCAACCTCATGGGAGAAACTCCCAGCACTTCGGAAAAGCGCCGGATGAATGTGCCCAAGCTGTTGTAGCCCACGTCCAGGCAAATATCAGTAACGCTGTGGTCAGTGTCCAACAGCATCCGAGTCGCGGATTGTACGCGCAATGCGCTCAAGAACCGCCGGGGTGGCAAGCCGGTAACCTGGCGGAATGTGCGATTGAAATGGAAGCGGCTCATGTAAGCGAGCGCAGCCATTTCTCTGAGCGAGATACTTTCGTCCAAACGCTCGCGGATGCTGCTGATTACTCTCTGCACAGCCCGGTCATGAAACTCGGCGGTATCGAGGCGCTTTGGTTTGTGTGGTTCAGCGTTAAGCATGTCTGCGCCTTCTTACCGTCTGCCATGGAAGACGTTCAACCGCGGGGCAGGTCTCGGCCTCCCCAGAAGTGGCAACGAGGCGGCCACGCGGCAAGTAACTGAAACCGACAAGGAACGCCACGCAGCCCCAGGTTATCTAGTCCAACAACCAAGTGTGGGTACATCTATATTGTTCGCCAATGTTTGGCAATCCCCCGAAGATTCAAAAATGGACTATGCCGGTTGGCCGGTTATGGTCCCATCTGTGCGATTCTTGCTAGTCCTCGATCGCCCACGCCAAAACTATCGGCGATATGTCGCCGATTTCATACCATTAACCTATGACACACCTGTAACTTAAATCGGCCGTACGTGAGCGCCCGTTCCCAAGTACCGCCAACTATTCACCTGTGTAGATGCCTAAGTGCTCCCGCAGCGCGTGTCGGGGGCGCCAGTTGCCAAATGTCCTACGGCTCGAGAAAGTCCCAGGCTTGTTCGGATTTTGGAACAAACCTGGACCGGATGTGAGTCGCGACTCAAACGTGCTACGCTCGTTGGTCTTGATGAGCCTGCGGTAGTAAAAGCTCATAACATGCTCCGGGGGGTATCTGTGGAGCCAGCGAGACGGATCGTAGCCGCGTACGGTTGGGACCGCCTACTGTACGAAATCTTAGTCGCGGTGCTGTCGAACCACGGCTGGCGAGCCGTTGGTTCGCAAACGGAGATGGCGGAATCAGGCGACGTAAGCCTTGTGCTGGTACATTGTTCTCGCCCCACCGCGGGCGTAATCGAGAACGTCCAGCGTGCCAGCACTGCGTACCCTAGTGCCAAGATTGTGGTTGTCGGAGGCGATCTTGCAGATACTGACTTGCTCCGGTTCATCGAGTCCGGTGTGAGTGCGTACATAGGTGCTCACCAAAGTGTTACAGACTTGCTGGATGCCATGGAAATGGTTCGGGAAAGTCGCACGCCGTCCTGTGGGCGCATTACCCGGCAAGTTCTTGCGAAAATCAGCCGACTTACACAGCAGTCGTACAGTCAGTCTCATCCACAACTTACCCTCAGACAAGAGGAGATACTGCGTCTCATTGCCAAAGGCCTCAGCAACAAAGAAATCGCGGCCTCGCTTTCGATCACCCCAAACACGGTGAAGAATCACGTGCATAACCTGCTAGACAAGCTCAACCTCAGGAGTCGGCACCAAGCAGCCTGGGTGGAACTTCGTTCGTTGACTCCCGTAACGAAGTCACAGATAGCCTGACTAGCCAGGACGCTTCGGTGAGGGCGGCACCGAAAATTCCAACTATCAGCAACCCGCAGACTGGCGCTTCTTCCGAATTGCCATTCCATTCACGCAGCGATTCGGCAAGCCACTTTTAGCAATCGGAAAGAACCGATCCTTCTTTCCTTTTGCGTGCCGGCGGTGCTATATTCCGCTAACCCCGCTTTCCAGCGCTGGAACGAGAAATCATCCGGAGCAGCTATGGCGACTGATCAGCCCCCAGCCATCGCCGTCCTCGCCGCCAACAAGTACCGCGCCGAAGCGCTGGCGTCGTCCATATCGGTACACTCCGAACTTGACGCTTTGGCGTTGACGCAGGCGGAATTAGCCGTGCTCGCCTACTTCTCGATGGTGCTTGTCGAGGTGGACATGAACCTGGAAGCCTCGCTGAAAGTGATTCGAAGCATTGCAGCACATTGTCCCGATGCCACGCTCGTGGTGCTCGGATTGTTGGAGTCAGAAGAGAGCATCGTGAAACTTGCGGAAGGCGGAGCGAGCGGGTACGTTCCAGCCAACGCTTCTTTGCAGGAAATGCTTTCGATTATACAGGCTGCGCGTAAAGGCGAATTTGCCTGTCCACCGGATGTTACCTACGCTTTATTCTCGCGCCTGGCAGAACTAGAGCGATGCCGGAGCATGAATGTGTGTCAGGCTTCGGGACTTACCGGGAGAGAGCGGCAGGTGATGGGGCTCCTGGGTCAGAATCTTAGTAACAAAGAAATCGCGCATCGGTTGTGTGTGTCTGAATGCACAGTCAAGAATCATGTTCATCGTGTGTTAAGAAAGTTGGGCGTGCGTAATCGTAATGTAGTAGCTCAAGCTATTTCGCCAGTTGTCGTGTACCGCGAGGAGCCGACGCGGAATTAGAGTGTCGTGTTGAGCGATGTTACACAATCCATGAGGAACCATCGTATCGGGGTGTCTCAGTCGCCGGCTTTTTGGAAGTACGCGTTGACGGCTGTGTTGGCTGCCGCAGCCTTTGGCGCCGTAATCGCGGCGCAAAATGTTTTGTCCGTCCGGCTTTGGTTTTGTTTTGTCCCCGCTGTTGCGGTAAGCGCGTGGTTGGGCCGAGAGACGGGCTGGATGGCGGTCGTCCTGAGCACTCTAGCAGTTGATTACTGTAGTGCTGTGCCTTTTTATGCCAGTACAAAAAGCCGAGACGACATGTTATTTCTGCTTGTATTCTCGGCATTGTCGGTACTCGTAGGGTGGATTAAAACATCGCTGAGCCCGGTTGTACGCATTGGGGAGGCCGGGTTTGCAGCCGATCCAGTCACTGAACTGAGTACTCGCAACAAACTTCTTGCAGCGGAACTTGCCGGCTGCAAGAGCAGATTACGCAGTCAAGTGGAACGGCAGGTTGCGGAGCGGACAGCGGAAGTGAAACGACGCAACGACATCCTTGTGGCTGAGCTGGCAGCACGCAACCACGTCGATCACACGGGCATGGACGCCCAGGCCGACGGCAATGCCGCAAGCGTTCAAAAGACGAACGAAGTGTTGGTTGCGGAGCTGGCAGAACGTAAGGAAGCGGAAGACGAGCTGCGGCGCGCGCACAACGTACTCGCAAGAACGCAGTCGGAGACCGCGATCGCGAGCCGAGTGATGACGGTAGACGAACTTACGGCATCGATTGCCCACGAGGTGAACCAACCGCTCGCCGCTGTGGTGGCAAGCGCGAATGCTTGTGAGCGATGGTTAGCGGCGACGCCGCCAAACCTGGAGCGGGCCCGTGTTGCTGTGGGCAGGATTGTTCGAGATGGCGCCCGCGCCGGGGAAATCGTCCAACGCATCCGCTCTCTGTTCAAGAAGGGTTCCCCGGAAAAGGAATGGCTAAATCTCAATGAACTGATCGAAGATATGTCGACCTTGCTGCGGAACGAGGGCGCAACAAACGGGATTGTTATTCGAACGGGTCTAGCTCCCGGCCTGCCGCAGGTTATGGCCGACCGCGTGCAAATCCAGCAGGTGCTGCTCAATTTAATGAAAAACGGGATCGATGCCATGGGCGACGTGACCCGCCGCGACCGGGTGCTCCACGTGAAGTCGACGCTGGAGAACAGCGGGCAGGTCATGGTGAGCGTGACGGATGCGGGAAGCGGACTAAGTCCGGAGCACATGCACAAGCTGTTTGACGCGTTCTTTACTACGAAGCCACACGGGATGGGAATGGGTCTAGCGATCAGTCGATCGATCATCGAGTCGCACGGCGGACGGTTGTGGGCTACTCCCGAGCCTCGGGGCGCCACGTTTCAATTTAGTATCCCGACGGAGTATTCCGACGACAAATGACGCAAGCGAGCCCATTGGTGTATCTCATTGATGATGACGCTTATGTCCGAGAATCGGTCGCAGATCTGCTGACATCGATCGGGCTCGAGGTCAAGCCGTTCCAATCCGCAAGAGAATTTCTGGCCAGCAAGAGACCCGAAACCCCCAGCTGCCTGGTCCTTGACGTGAGGCTGCCAGGATTGAGCGGTCTTGATTTTCAGCAAGAATTGCTGAAAGCCCATATCCACATCCCGATCATATTCATTACGGGACATGGGGATATTCCAATGTCGGTGAAAGCGATGAAGGCGGGCGCCGCGGAATTCCTGACCAAGCCATTTCGCGACCAGGACTTGATCGACGCAGTTCAGCACGCCCTCGACCTCGACCGCAGCCAGCGCCGACAAAAGTTGGTAATGGCTACCGCGAACCGACACAAGCTGCGCCCCGCCGCTTATGCCCTCGCCGCGCTGGCGATTCTTCTGGCCGCGGTGCTGGTTGGTCCGGGAATTGTGCGGCGGAGGGTGGCGGCAAAAAAGGACACGTCAAACATTTCGCGCTTGTCGGCCGCTAATGCAGCTCCGGGAGGCTATGAAGGCCGGATAACGGGGCATGTAGAGGTCCCGGTTCAAGCGGCTCTGACAAGCGCGACGGTCGCGAACGTTCCCGAACACGGGACACAGTGGTATCTGAACGCAATTTCCGCCGACAAAGTCAAGCTTACCGACCTGTCTTTCCCGGATACACCGGAGGTGGCCGTGATTGGAGTGGTCGACAGTGGCGTCGATGTCACGCATCCACTTATTAAGCCAATCATGTGGAGCCTGCCACCCGAGTTAGCAACACCGTATTGGCCAAGCGGGTCCATCGGTTTTGATTTCTTTGAGAATCGACCTAATCCCGTGGATGAACTGGAAGACTCACACGGGACTCATGTAACTGGATTGGTCACCGGGCGCCAACTGGCAGTGTGGTTGCCGCTATTCGATGAAGCCGGCCTTGCAAGAAATGTGAAAGCGTTCAGCCTGAAGATCACCGGGGCAGACGGATCGTTCGATTTCACCGCCGCGCAGAACGCGATTGAAGCTGGAATTACCAATAACATCCGTATCTTCAATCTCAGCCTTTTTGGTCCATACTCGCAACTGCTGCAACAGGATCTAGCAAGAGCCGAGCGGCGTAACTCTACGTTGTTCGTTGTGGCTGCCGGCAACGATGGTGAAGATCTGGATACGTCGCTTGAGTACCACCGCACCTTCAGAAACGAAGACGGCTCAGGACTGGCCAACGTCATTTTTGTAGCGGCACTGGCGGACACGGGAAAGGTGGCGGAGTTTTCAAATTGGGGCAAATTGCTGGTGCAAATTGCCGCCCCGGGTGTGCAAATATCGAGTACCATCCGTGGCGCTAAGTTTGGAACACTAAGCGGCAGCAGTCAAGCAGCCCCAATCGTGACTTTCACAGCGGCGATTCTGAAAGCGGAAAAGCCCGATCTGGTTCCCGTGGCCATCAAAAACCGCATTTTGGAGACCTGTGATTGGGACGACAAGCTCAAAGATCAGGTGGCCAACGGATGCAAACTTAACCTGCTTAAGGCGGTTGTGTGTGGCGCGGATTTACTTGAATTGCGGAATGGGACCCTACTCCGAGGCGACATAGATCGCAGCCAGTTCTTTCGTGGATTACCTGTTGATGCGTCGCTTGTGCGCGTGTGGATTCCAAGCCCGAGAGTCGTAACTTATGTGTACGCATCCGGTAAGCGGGAATCGAATTCTCTCAAAGATGTCTCTATTGCGATAAAGCTTCATTTTGGAGAAACCTGCTCAAGTGAGTTAGTGTCAGGCGTGTGCAGCGTTCAGGCGTCGGAAGTTAAAGATGTGGTTTTCCGTTTGAAGTAGGCTGAACTACGAAAACCGCTGAAAAAGCCTGCCTTATATTGGGCTCTTGCGGTTCGACGGTTTGGCTGCGGACATGAATGGGCGATGAGAAGTGCAGGGTTCTAATGCCATGCGACCGAATAGCAATTCAAGAGCGGGGCTGGTGTCGATCTTGGACGATGATGAGTCCCTGAGATCCTCGATGGCAGATTTGCTGATGTCAGCGGGTATCCCCAGCCAGTCCTTTGCTTCGGCGGAAGAGTTCCTGACTACCGGCGCACTGAAAAATACCGCGTGCGTAATTACAGACGTCTGCATGCCGGGGATGAGTGGCTTTGACCTGCAAAGCCGACTGGCGGCAGATAAGTACTCTATCCCCATGATATTCATCACGGCTCATGCCGATGGTCATTTCCGCGCACGGGCGCTGCGCGCAGGCGCAGTTGAATTCTTGTCGAAGCCGTTTGACGAAGAGCGCCTGTTGAAGGCGGTTCAGGCGGCGCTGGCAGAGTACACGGCTGGCTAACTGGCGCGCAGTGTCTGGGAGAATAATGAAGAGTATCTACCGGATAGGGCGTTGGCGAAATGTAAATGACACGCCTACCGTATACTTAGGGTAAGGTAACTCTCTTGTGCTCGGCGAAACTATCTCCCACTACCGCATTGTTGAGAAACTCGGCAGTGGAGGGATGGGCGTAGTCTACAAGGCGGAGGATACCGAGCTTGGCCGTTTTGTCGCCCTCAAGTTTCTTCCTGAGGACTTGGCCGAAGATCCGCGAGCACTGGAACGCTTCCGTCGCGAAGCAAGATCGGCCTCGGCATTAAATCATCCCAACATTTGCACCATCTACGAAGTCGGAAAACATGGCGACCAGTCCTTCATTGCCATGGAGTTTCTGGACGGCGATCCGCTCCGGCGGTACATGGCGGCGGGACCGCTCGAACTAGACATTTTACTGTCAATTGCCCTTGACATTGCCGCCGGGCTGGATGCGGCGCACAGCGCCGGCATAATCCATCGCGACATTAACCCGGCCAATATATTTGTCACGAAGCATGGGCACGCGAAGATTCTCGATTTCGGAGTGGCGAAGGTCAGCACGAAAATCAGTACCACGACTTCGGGCAAGATTGCGGCGAGCCTCAGCGAAGGGACAGATGATCCCCTTCTCACTACCCCCGGAACAACGGTCGGTACGGTCGCCTATATGTCGCCGGAGCAGGCGATGGGCAAGGAATTGGATCCGCGCACGGATCTGTTTTCTTTTGGCGCTGTGTTGTATGAAATGGGAACTGGCTGCCTGCCATTTGCCGGCGCAACGACGGCCCTCGTCTTTCAGGGGATTCTGCAGCATACGCCGGTGGCGCCTTCCATCTTTAATCCGAGCCTTCCGATCCAGTTTGACAAGGTTGTGAGCCGGGCGCTGGAAAAAGATCCTGATCTCCGCTACCAGCACGCCTCGGATGTACGGGCGGAGCTGCTTCAATTAAAGCGGGACAAGGAATCCGGACGCTTAGAGCCCGCAAGCTTGGGATCGGCGCCGGCGGCTCGGAGTTCTGCTCACGTGGTGGCGGCCTCCCCCGGATCGGGTTCGGTGGAATCTCTTGTCGCATCAGAATCTTTAGTCGCCCCGGCACGCAACAGACTGGGCCAAATAGTTAAGGTGGTAGTTGCCGCTCTGGCCATCATGGCGCTGAGCATCGCCGGCGTCTTCTACCGCTCGCGCACGGCGAAGCCGCTCACGGCAAGGGACACAGTCGTGATTGCCGATTTTGCTAATCGTACGGGAGACCCTGTGTTCGACGACACCCTTAATCAGGCACTCTCGGTCGAACTGGCGCAATCGCCATTTCTCAACATTCTTGCCGACAACAAACTGAACGAGACGCTGCTCTTGATGCGGCGTTCGCCCAACGGACGCCTTTCGCTGGAACTCGCGAAAGAAGTATGTATTCGTAGCGGAAGCAAAGCTCTTGTGGCGGGATCAATCTCAACTCTTGGCCGGGAGTATGTGCTTGGGCTGGAAGCAATTGCCTGTGCCACGGGGAACACCTTGGCCAAAGAACAGGCGGAGGCGGCGAGCAAGGAAGGCGTACTCAAAGCGCTCAACCAAGCCGCATCCGTGTTGCGCACGGAGTTAGGTGAATCGCTGGCCTCGGTGCAGAAGTTCGATTTTCCCTTTGAGGCAACTACTTCCTCGCTGGAAGCCTTGAAAGCGTTCAGCACGGGCGTGATGGCGGGACGCACCCAAGGCACTGCGGCCGCAATTCCGCTGTATCAACGTGCCATCGAGCTGGACCCAAGTTTCGCCAGCGCCTATGAAGCTCTGGGCGTCGACTACGTCATGGTCGGGGAGCCCAGTTTGGCGGCGCAGAACGTGAAGAAAGCTTACAACCTGCGCGATCGAGTGAGCGAGCGCGAGAAGTACGATATTTCCGCCTTTTACCACAACATTGTCACCGGCGAGGCGGAGAAAGCGGTTGAGGATTATGAAGCGTGGGCCCAGAGTTATCCCCAGGACGCCGGTCCCCGCGTAAACCTGGGTATCCTTTACGCCGCTTTCAACCAGTGGGACAAAGCCCTGGAGCAATCACGAGAGTCTCTGGACTTGCTGCCACCCAGCGGAGCGGCGTATTCCACGTTTGCGTTCGTGAACATTGCTCTCAACCGGCTGGATGACGCGAAGGCCGCCATTGAACAGGCGCACGCACAGAAACTGGACAACAGCCCCCTGCATAGCGCCGCCTATGATTTGGCGTTTCTGAACGGCGATAAGGAGGGCATGAAACGCGAGCTTGACTGGGCGGCCGGCAAGCCACGCGACCAGGACTTACTGCTTTCGCTGCAATCGGATACCGAGGCCTACTACGGACACCTTGAGAGTGCCCGCGAACTTTCGCTACGAGCAGTGCAATCCGAGATTCGCGAAGGCGCTCGGGAGACCGCGGCGCAATTGCAAGTCACCTCGGCGCTACGGGAGGCAGAGTTCGGGAACGCGGCCATCGCGAAGGAGGGTGTCGCCGCAGCCCTGGCTCTCTCACACGGGTACGAGGTGAGCGTCGTCTCCGCCCTTACGCTGGCGCGTGTGGGGGACCATGCCGGGGCAAAAAAACTGATTCGGGATTTGGAGAATGCCCAGCCTTCCTGTACCTTTCTCAACGTTTATTGGATACCTACGATTCAGGCGGTCATGGAAATAAACCAGGGCAACGCAGAGGAGGCCCTCGCGCTGCTGCAGACAACCGCTCCCTACGAATCCGGCTGGGCAGGTACATTCACGAACTACCTCTATCCGGCTTACGTGCGCGGACAAGCCTATCTGCTTGCCCGCAGCGGAGCGGCCGCCAGTGCGGAATTCGAAAAACTCACGGCGCATCCTGGCATCGTCCTAAACTCTCCGACCGGAGCGCTGGCCTATCTTCAAGCCGGCCGGGGCTATGCCATGGGCAACAACGTCAGCAAGGCTAAATCGGCGTACGAGATGTTCTTCGCATTGTGGAAGGACGCGGACCCCCAGCTTCCGATCCTCAAGCAAGCCAAGGCCGAATACACCAAGCTCACGTAGGATTTGTGTCGGCATTTCTGGCTAGCTTACTGGGTCGCTCTGAGCCTGAAAGGCCGTCTCACCTCCGTCCCACCCGAGAAAATAGCAATCCCGAAGAAGAACCTCCCACCTGGGCAGAGTATACGAATCAGTCCGTGGTGTATTCGGCTGCACAAACGCAGTCCGCGCCTCACGCAGGTGTGGGAGGACTGGAGACGAAGGGGGAAGAGCCATGCATAAGCAGGCATCAATCGCAGCTTTATTGTTGACGATCATTCTGGCGGGCTGGGCCATCGCGCAGGAAGACACGCAAAGTTCGGCCGCATCCGCCCAGGACCAGATCCACGCTATTGAAGGTGCATTGCACGAGGGCAACTGGGAACTCGCGCGCCGTGCCGGCCAGTTCGTCACTCAGGGACTCGCCGAGCGCAGTGGCGGCAGCATCGGCGATCATCGCTCGCATGCGGATGCGAGAAATGTGGCCCTTTTCGATCCGCAGCCTTCCATCGAAGCGGGACTGCTGGGCCGGGCTTCGGCTCTGCAAGCCATCGCGGAAGCGGAACTTGGACATCTGGAGGATGCTCGCTGGCATTGGTACGTGGCGCAGAATCTTTCTCGCGAAGTCCGATCCATGGATCTCTCCCATTATGGCGAAGCGGGTGAATACCTGCGCCAGTGTTTGCTGAGCAACGAATCGCAGCGGGCACGAGTGATCGATGTACTGGATCCCGTTCGGCCTGAAAGAACATATGGAAACAGCTTTCAGCCGCCGGTTCGGACGAAGGTCGCCTATCCTCGGCGGCCGCAGGATTTGCGCAACCGCGACCGTTTTTCGCAGGTGGTCAATGTGCAAATCACGGTCGATGAAAGCGGCCAGATTGTACAGCCGCTGGTGATGGATGGCGGTTTCTATCCGGGATTGGTCTATCGGGCATTCGAGGCCCTGCGAGATTGGCGTTATCAGCCAGCCAGCCTGAACGGGCAGCCGGTTTCCTATCGCTACATCATGCCAATTGTTTTCGCCGATGACCGGCCGGAAAACCCGGGAGTATCGTTCTGAACGGCCCGCGAGTTGCGCGCTATCAATTGAATGGAGGCCCCATCATGAGCAGAAATCTCCTTCTCACCCTGGTCCTCGCTCTTTCCGTGGGCGCATGGGCTCAAAGTGTAAACTCCTCTTCTTCGGCAAGCGCAACTGCGGGCCAGACCGTTGTGAATCGTATTGGTGGTCTCACCGTCGATCTGAGCAACGGTGCGCTTTATGTAGCCGACAAGGGCAACAGCACCATCCTTCGCATCGGACCCGCGGGCAAGCCCGCTCCCTTCGCCGGCACCGGGAGCTCCGGCTTCAACGGCGATGGACAGACCGCCTTGCAAACTCAGTTCAACCACGCGGTGGCTATCTCCTACGATCAGCGCACCAGCGAATTGTTCGTTGCGGACACGGGGAACTATAGGATCCGCAGCATCTCACCGGCGGATTCGCGGGTGCGCACGGTTGCGGGCCTCGGCAGTACAACGCCAGTTCGCAACATTCCCTACGATTCCCACACGCCGGGAGCTTTGGCGGCGGGCCGCTTTGGCGGCGACGGGGGCCCGGCAACCGAAGCCGAACTAAACCTACCCTCGGGCGTGTGCGCGGACCCGATCGGAATTCTTTTTATCGCCGATTCCGGCAACCATCGTGTGCGTGCAGTAAACCGGGGCACTTCGCCGGTCATTGTCATGGGAGTGGAAATCGAGCCCGGCACGATTCGCACGATTGCGGGCACGGGGAAACTTGGCTTCTCCGGGGATGGCGACAAAGCCACGCTCGCCGAACTCGCCTTTCCAACGGAACTGAAAGTCGATGCCTCCGGGAGCCTGATGGTGGTCGACAGCTTTAACCAGCGCGTACGCAAGATCGACCGGCAATCGGGAATCATTCACACGATTGTGGATGGCTCCATCGTGGAGGTTCCGCCGGATAATGCGCTGCTGCACTGGGCGACGTCTGTGGCCGGGGTCGGCGTAACCATGACGCAGGAAATCATTTATACCGACCGGGTTACGAACACGGTCCATCGCGTCTCGCGGGGTGGTCAGGGCCGCATTATTTACAACACTGGCTTGCACGACGCCGAGTTTGGCACCGTGGAAGTCGGCCCCCAAGGCGAGATTTATGTGGCCGACGTTCACTGGAACCGTGTGCTGCGCATCGATGGGAGCACGGCGCGGACCTACTTGGGCGGCGCGCCCGGTCCGGTGCTCAGCTTCCCGGGAGTAAGAAGATCTTCCGGAACGCGCACGGAGTAATCCGCATCGAGCACGCGCACCTCGGTGGCGTGCTGGATGCGAAGGTTTTGCATGACCACTTTGCGCGCCGTCCAGATGCCTTGGATGCGCTCGACTTCCTGGGCCAGGAACGTCTTGAAGACGGTGTCGTTTTCGTCGTAGTAATCGGCGCGAACGATCATGGGGAGATCGGTTCTTACCCAGCCTACGGATCGTGAAAAGCCGAGTTCACTGCGCAGACGCTCGCTGTGCGGCTTCATCTCCACTTTCACGGTCGCGAATCCGTCCAGCCGGTCGTGTCCTACAATCCGGAAATCGTATTCGTCAAGCGGCACATCCACCTGCATATCTTCGCAGGTGAAGTCGCTGGCAAGGGCAGGGAATCCGCGGGTCGCCACCCGAACCACCTGATGCGAACCGGGGAAGTACATCCACATGCCGCGCTGGGCGGCGTCCTCGGAAATCAGAAGGCCGATGCCGTTCTCATGGTCGGGAGCTGTGATCCGGTACTCGGTGCGATAACCGGAGGCCAGACGCGCCCGTTCCATCACGATGCTCTTATGAAACTCTCCACGCTTGGCGTCCCGAATCGTCATCTCCATTTGCATTCGGCTGGCATCCCCGTGGGGACGCGCATTCACCCGCCGCATGATCTCCTCGCCGCTAAGCGAGCCAATCGAAACCGGGACCGCTTGCGAAAGCGTGAAGCTGACGAGGATTGCTGCGGTGAGCGAAAGAATTGTTTTCATAATGCCTTCGGCGTTCCGACTATGGGCACGAGTATTGTGAAAGCAAACCGCTAATTCTTCTCCTAAATTGCTCGTGGCCGGCCGCAACCGATGTCTGTGCTCCGACCCGAATTGTGGATTTGTCCTCTGCCTGGCGGCGGACACCCTTTAAACTCCCGCAATCGGGGAGAAGTGATCGCAAGCGTTGCGAGCTATGAAAAACAGAGGTTTGCCTCATGGCGAAGCACCCTGTGCAACGCGCCCTGGTTCTCCTTCTCTTGGCATTAGCCAGTCCGCCGCCCCCAACCTCTGCATGCTCATCTGGGGACTCATGGCCCGAAGTAGCTCCTGGGCAGATTGTGACCGTAGTCAAAGAACAGCCGCTTCCCGCAACGCTGGCGTCCAATGAGATTGCGTTTTACGCGCCGACCGGCCTCGATGTCGATCCACATACGGGCGATCTTTACCTGATCGACCAGGCACGCCACACCATATTTCGGGTGGATGGCAAGTCGCACCAGATAACGCCGTTTGCGGGGGCCGGAAGAGCGGGCTTTAACGGCGACGGCAAGCCGGCTCGCGATACGCTGCTCCACATCCCTACGGCTTTGGCTGTTGATCGAACCAATGGCGACATTTATGTCGCCGACACCCAGAACCACCGTATCCGCGTGATCCCGCGCTCCGGTGCGACCGTGACGACGATTGCGGGTGTGGGCATCCGGGGCGTAGATGCGGATCGATTGCCCACAGTTTTCCCAACGTTGGCAGGTTTTGCCGTGGCTCACTTCAGCGGCGACTCGCATGCGGCTACCGATGCGGAGCTCAACCTGCCGTCAGGCGTAGCCGTTGACAAGCAGGGTGTCGTCTTCATCTCGGATTCGGGCAATCATCGCATTCGCGCCGTGAACCGCAGCGCAGCGAATGCGATCGTGGCCGGGGTCACTGTGCGGCCCGGCGAGATTCAAACCATCGCCGGCACGGGCGTTTTTGGCTACGGCGGAGACGAGGGCAGCGCCTTAGCCGCCAGGCTCGCCTTTCCCGCGGAACTGAAGCTGGATAGCCGCGGCAATATTTTTTTCGCGGACACCTTCAATGGCCGAATCCGGCGCATCGACCGGCACAGCGGGATCATTACAACGGTGGTTCGGGGCGGGCTCGCGAATCTGGATCCTTACGCGGCACTGGCGCGATGGCGAATTTCAGTGGCCGGAATGGCAGTTGCCGACGGAGCGATCGTCTACTCGGATCGCGTGGCGCGGACCATTTATCGGCAGACAGCTTCAGGTCCGAGCGAGACTCTTTACACCGCACCCGTCCGCGCTCTTGGTCCGGGCAGTGTGGCGCTGGGTCCGGCCGGCGAAGTATACGTTGCGGATGTGTATTACAACCGCGTGGTTCAGGTGGTCGATGGTGACATCAAAACCGTGGCGGGTGGCGGCTCGCCGGTTGAAGGCGCCCGCGCATCTGATGTTTCTTTTTCTATCCTCGGGCCTATCGCAACGGATCGTGACAACAATCTTTATCTTCCCGATTCCATGCACTACTCTGTGCGCCGCGTGTTGCGCGCGCGCGGCACCGTTGAAACCTTCATGGGCACGGGGCGACTGGGCACGGCCGGCGACGGCGGACCTCCGGCCAAAGCCGAACTGGTGCACGTCACGGATTTGCTGATCGACGGCGACTCGCGCATCTATGTGGCAGATCAATATGCGGATATGGTGCGGACGCTCACCCGCGACAAGGATGATTTTATCGTGTCGACTCTGGCGGGACCGCGCAGACCGGGCGGCCCATCTTCACATCTGGGAGGTCCGCTGGCGATCGCCCGGCACCCGGTAACCGGCGACATCTACATCGCCTGTCAGGAGACCAATAGCATCCGAAAAATAGACGCCAACGGTAGAGTCGAAACCATTGCTGGAAGCGGCGAGGCTGGCGATTCCGGAGACGGCGGTCTGGCTCGCGACGCGCAGTTCAACTGGCCTGCCGGCCTGGCTTTCGACCGCGAAGGTGCGCTTTATATCTCAGATATGTTGAACAATCGCGTCCGTCGCATCACTCCGGATGGCCGCATTAGCTCCTACGCGGGAACCGGCCAGCGGGGGTTCTCCGGCGACGGTGGTCCGGCGCTCGAAGCTCAGCTCGATTTTCCCGATGCTCTGGCGTTCGATAAGTCGGGGAATCTTTACGTGTCGGACACGAATAATCAGCGAGTCCGCAGAATTACCTCTGCGGCCCCGTATCGGATCGATACGGTGGCCGGGAACGGCTCCCGAGGACTGTCCGGCGATGGGGGCCCGGCGACCGCAGCCTCCCTCAACTTACCACGCGGTCTGGCCTTCGGATCTGACGGGATTCTGTACATCGTCGATAGCTTCAACCGACGAGTGCGTGCGTTCAGGCCTCTGCCGACCGCGCCTTGATCATATTTCCGTGCGTTCCAGCTTCCGTGCGTTCCAGAAACGGCAAATCCACAGCGCTTAAGTTTCGCAACCGCGAAGAAGACTGCCACGGCTTGTGCAGGTAGTATCCGGCGTGAATGGACGAGCAGCATTAAGGCTCGGTCCAATTTCCAAGAGGTGTTTTATGAAGATGAAGACCGTAGTCGCTTCCTTGGGCTTCGTTCTGGCGCTCGTCGTGACTGTGGCAGCCGCTGGGCCGGCGAAGTCCGACTCCGGGAACAGCGCGCCAGTAGCAGCGGCTGCGCCGGCGCCCGCAGCAGCACCCGCACCCGCAATGCCGCCTTCGCCGTTGTTCGATCGCCTAACAACTCAACCTGACGTGATTTACCTCATCGCCAATTCCTCGGTCGTATTCGGCCCCGATCCTCATGGCCGCAGCGAAGAGATCACTTTTATCGGGCCGGTCACCGTTCCTAAGTGGCCCATGCCGGGCTATGGCCGGCGCATGTTGCCCGATGGCCGCCAGCAAATCGACATTGAGCTGACGCAATCCGAGTTGACCGGTGAGAGCTATATGCTCGGCGGACCGATCGTGCTGGGCGAACACCCAGACCTTCGCTCCCTGGGCACGATCACGGAGCGGCCGGTAGAGAAGGACGCGGTCGTCGGATCCGCAGCGCAGCCCGGACAAGCGCACTTCCTGTTGGCCAGCGCAAAGTCGGTAGATCAGGATGGCGATGCCAGCGCCGACTCCACGCAGCAGAAGACCATTCACGAGAACTCCCAGAAGCTGGGCGCCATCCTCGACAAGCTCTCCAAGCCCCGGTTGAGCAGCACCCAACGGAGCAGCCAATTCAAGGAAATGAAGCCCTCGGTTGAACAGTTGATCAACGACGTGGCGAAGATTCAGCCGAACAATCCCTCTGCCGAGGAAGTCCCCGCCGACTTCGTCGTTAGCCGCAAAGTCCTGCTGACCACCGCGAAAGGCATTCTCTATAACGAGACCGCCGTTCCCGTGCGTGGCCGCATCGATTCGATTCCCCCGGTTAAATTCCAGAGCACGCCCGAGGGCGTAAACGTATTTCGCGGCATGGAGTTGCCGGTCGCTCTTCTCGACAAAGAAGGCAACGTCAACGGATGGTTCTACAGCAAGGCCCACATGGCCTATGCGGTTCTGCCGGCAGCGGTCGAGCGCTCTTACATCACCGGCTCGGTTGAGCTAAAGTCCGGAGACAAAACGGAAAGCGTGCAGGTCAGCGGACCCGCCGAAATTCACCACATGAAAGCACCCGGCAGCAGCGACAAAACCAGCGCCGAAGTCATGATGCTGGCCTTGCGCGGCCATAGCGACCTGCTGGGCGGCGACATCATGGTCGCGGAAACCTTCAGTGACCGCGATCATTTCTCGCGCGGAGAGCTGAACTGGAACGGCACCAACGCCGATTCCAAGTTCGACCTCTACGTCGACGTGTACACCCCTTCTTCCAAGCTGTCGAATCGTGAGCCGCTCGACCTGGCTGGCGCATTCGTAGATTGCAAAATCAACGGCCATCTGGAGAAGGGCAAGCTGAATCTGCCGCTGGTCGGAGGCAAAGCTCAGTTCGCCGCCAATTCGGCTCGCGTTCTGTATGACGAGTCCGAAAAGCCAGTGATCGAAGTCAGCAAGCTGCAGTTGAACCTCACCGAACGGATGTAAGAACTACGGACGTAAGAATCAACCGGTCATCATGCCCCTCCCGGCATGATGACCGGCTCTCTCTCCCGGGGTTGCCGATGAGACGCCCTCCATGTACGGCGCTGTTGCCCGCCATGGCGGTGTTGGCGCTCCTGCTGGTTCCGGGCGCCAATGCTTCAGGGCCGGATCAGCCGCTGCCCACACACGCCGCTGTTACCAAACCTCCGCTCAGTGTCATCGATACTCTCGCAGGCGGAGGGCCCGTTGGTGACGGTGGTCCAGCTAAGTTGGCTCGGATCAGTCTTCCCGGCGGTATCACCGAAGCTCCGAATGGCGATTTAATTGTCGTCGACTTCGGCAACCACCGGGTGCGGCGCATCGACCATGACACCGGCACGATTGAAACCATCGCGGGGAATGGCGAGGCAGGTTTTAACGGCGACGGACTGGTCGCCACGCGCGCCCAGTTGGCACGTCCGGAGTTCGCGGTCTTTGGTCCCGACGGCGATTTGTTTATCGCCGATTCCTACAACAATCGCGTGCGTCGAATCGACCATCGCACCGGTCTGATCAGCACAGTCGCCGGCACAGGCGAGCGCGGCTTTTCCGGCGATGGCGGACCTGCCACTTTGGCCCGGCTGCATTTTCCAGAAGGCATCGCCGTCGACAAAGAGGGCAACCTTTTCGTTTCCGACACGGTGAATCGGCGGATCCGGCGTGTGGACGCGCATACCGGAATCATCGCCACCTACGCCGGTACGGGCGAGACCGGCGTCAACGCCGAAAACACTCCCGCATTGCGGGCGAAATTCTTGCGCCTGGCACGCATTGCCGTGGATCGCTCCGGCAACGTGTATGTCGCCGATAGTCCTTCGCATCGAATTCTGATCATTGATACGGCCCGGAATCTGCGGACCTTCGCGGGGACTGGCAAGTCGGGTTTCAGCGGCGACCATGGTCCCGCCAATCGCGCGAATCTGAGCTTTCCCGAAGGTCTCGCGGTATCGGCAAACGATGAACTTTATTTCGCGGACGTCGGCAATCATCGTGTGCGCCGCATTGATCTAAGGACCTCGGTAATCACGACCGTGGCGGGAACGGGGGAGAAAGGTTTCTCCGGCGATGGCGGTCCGGCGATTGAGGCGCGCTTATGGAGTCCAGGGCGCGTCTGGGTCGACCACAACGGAAATGTGCTGATCGCCGACATTCTCAATGCGCGCATCCGTCGCGTCGATGCCCGCACCGGCGTTATCGAAACCATCGCCGGCACAGGCGATTGGGGTGATGGCAGCCTGGCCCGTGACGCTATATTGTCCGTCCCCGGCGACGTCGTCTACTCCGGGGGCAAGGTCTACATCGCGGACTACGGTACCCGGCGCGTGCGTTGCGTCGATCTCGCGACCGGAATTATTTCGACCGTTGCTGGCGGCGGCACGCGAACAGGCGAGGGAATCCCGGCGACCGAGGCCGATCTCCTCCTGCCCGAAGGAATCGCGGTCGATGGCCGCCGGAAAATGCTTTATATCTCCGATAACACCGCCAACAAAGTCTGGCAGGTCGACCTGACTACCGGGATTTTGCGAACCTTCGCGGGCGGTGGGCGGTGGGCGGATTTGGAGAACGGCGCCGCGCTGTCGGCCAGTCTCAGTCTTCCGTCCGCGCTCGCAATCGCGCCCGACGGACTTGTCTACATCGGAGATTTCGGCGACCGCAGGGTGCTCGTTGTCGATTCCGATAGCGGCAAGATACGCACGTTGCATGAATTGCATGGACCCCCTGAGCGGCACGCGTCCGACGATCCTCTCGATCTCGCAGTCACCGCCCTCGATATTGGCCCGCAAGGCCTTTTCCTGCTGACGCACGGCAGCGGGCAGGTGAGCGTTTTCGACCTCCAGCGCGGAGTGCTGAGCGCCCTGCCCGGAATCGACCGCCTTCCCCCAGCGCCTTCCGGCGATTCTCAGATCATTGACATTGCGGTGCATGGATCGCACGTGTACCTGGCGGACGCTCTGGCGCATCGCGTCTTACGCCTGAATACGAGCACGGCCACGGTCAGCGTAGTCGCAGGTAACGGCATTGAAGGTTTTGCCGGGGATGGCGGACCGGCGGATCAGGCTTCTTTGTTTCAACCCGGAGGCATTGCCGTCAGCGATGACGGACGTGAGCTCTTCATCGCCGACACCAAGAATCATCGCATCCGCCGGGTTCGATTGCTCGATCAGGAGGGCACCAAATGACTCGCGCTCTCCGCCATTGTCTCGTCCCGTTGCTCTTGTGGGCGCTGTGCCTCACGGCAATCGCCGAGGTCAGTCCGCTGGCGCGTGGCATTCATGATTATGTCCTGCCCAACGGTCTTCGCCTCGTAGTGGCTGTGCGTCCGGAGCTGCAACTGGCGGCCGTGAACCTGACAGTGAATCTCGGTTCCATCGACGATCCGCCGGGGCAGTCGGGAATGGCGCACCTTTTGGAGCACGTTACGCTCTCCGGTTCAACCACGGTGGGATCGCTCAACCCGCAAGCCGAAGCGGCCGCGCTGGCGGAACTGGATCGCGCTTACGCGGCCATGGAAGCCGAGCGCCGCAATCCAGAATCCGAACCGGGCGCGCTGGTTGGCCTGGAGCGCTGGTTTGAGCAGTCGCTGGATGCCGCCAAGCGCACTGCAGAAAGCGGCGAAATCCTCGGCGGGCGGCTTGAAGCTCGTGGGGGCGTGGGATTGAACGCAACCACAACGGCGGACGCCACGCAGTTCTTCGGCTCGCTGCCCGCCAGTGAAATCGAATTCTGGCTGTCTCTGGAGGCCGAGCGCCTTCGGCATCCCATTCTTCGCCGCTTCTACAGCGAACGAAACGTGGTGTTGCGCGAGGTGGCCACCTTGACCGGCGGCAGGCCGACCATGCAAGAGCGTTTGTTGCAGGAGATTTTTCCCGGCGCGCCCGTAGCCCAGTCGGTTCCAGGTGATCCCGACCAAATTCGAGGCATCGACCGGCCCACTGCCTTCGCATATTTTCATCGCCATTATCGCCCGGAGAATATGGCGATTGCGGTGGTTGGCAATGTCGACCCCGAACAGGTGCACCGGCTGTGCCTGCACTACTTAGGGGATTGGCAGCCGGAGGGTCCCGGCGATCCCCCGCGTTCGCGGCAAGAGCCTGCTCCCGGGCGCGGGGTACCGGTCGTGCGCAAGTTCAACAGCATCCGAAGCCCAGTGGTTTTCCTGGCCCTTCCGCAGCTCCCGACGGATAACGACAAAGCCGTCGCCTTAGATGCGGTCGCGGAGATCATCAATTCCGAAGACCTGTCGCCGCTGAAGCGGAGACTGGTCGACGAGCAGGGGATTGCCTGGAATGTTGGCGCGTCCGCCAATTACCCTTCGCAAAAGCAGACGGCAATCTTTCTGGTGCATGTCTACGGTAACTCTGGAATTGCGCACGAGACCCTGACGCAGGAAAGCTGCGCACTTCTCCGGTCGCTGAACTCCGCGCCTGAGGCCGACGTTCGGGGCGCCATCCTGGCCGCCGGCATGCGATCCGCGGCGCAACTCGACGACCCTCCGACATTGGCCTCGACCCTTGCATTCTATGAAGCCGTTCAGGGCGACTGGAGCGTTCCATTTCAGCGTCTGGAGCAACTGCGGCGGCTTAAACCGGAAGATGTGCGCGCCATGGCGCGCCAACTGTTCGACGGCCTTACACCGATGAGCGCCTCGATCGTTGGGAAATGATCGTTGGGAAATGATCGGCGGCGGGAGATAACGATGAAGTGGGCGTCCGAAATCGTATGGATCCTGGCCTTCGCTGCCGCGAGCCCGGCCGCAACCCACGCCGCGAGCCAGGCGCGGAACGATCCGCCGCCGGGCTTCGAGGCCTTCGCACGCGTCGATCTCCCAAACGGCCTCCGCACGTTGATTGGCAAGCCGCTGCGAACGGCCTTATTCTCCGAAGTGCTCCTCGTAGCGCACGCGGGCACGGGAACGCCCGCGTCCCACCAGGAGGAAGTCGCGCATATCGCCGCACAAGCGCTGACCACGGGGCAACGATCTGCGGATCTCCCGCCGGTTCGAGTAGAGATGGCGCGGCTCGGCGTCTCGCCGGAATTTACGGTCGGGCGGGAAGTGGCGGTCTTTCGCTTCGCCGTGCCCACAGTCAACACGCTGGAATTTCTCCGGCTTCTCGCCGATGTGCTCAATCGTCACACACTCCCCGGCGAGGTTTGGCAGGACGCTATCGACCGTCGAGCTCAGGAACTCACCGGCGAGCAGTCCGACGCCTGGCAGCGAGCCACATCGGAGTTGACGGGCATGGTTTGGATGACTTCCGCGGCGCAACCCGTCGTTCGCCCCGTATCGTTGCGCTCCGGTTCGGTCGACATCACGACCTTGGCAGGTTTTTGGAAGCAGGCGTACTCACCAGCGAAGATGGTCCTCTCTGTCTGGGGCGACCTGCCCATCGACCAGGTTGGCCCTGTCGTTGAACATGAATTCGGACGAATTGCTCCCGCCAACGCCTCCGACGGACTGGTGGCTCCGCCTGAGCCGGAGCGCAGGAGAGCTGGTTCCGTGGATTGTCTGCAGGACGATTCCGCGGTTCCCGCAGCGTTACTGGTGGGCGCGGCTGCCGACGTGGACAATGATCGATCGTTCTACGCCTGGCAAATTGCCATCCACATTCTCGGCGCGAGCTCAAACTCGCGGCTGCAGCGCAGGCTCCGCACCGAATCGCAGGTGGTGTATACCGTCGAAGCTGCTGGAGTCCCGGTCGGGGCCCGTGGCATGACGCTGCGCATTGCCTGCCAGACCGACCAGGTAGAGGCCACGCGAAAAATTATTCTCGAAGAGCTTCAACGCCTCACCAGCGAGGCCGTGAGCCAGGAGGAACTCGATCTAGCGCGAGCTCTGCTCCGCAGCCGTCTCAAGCTGGATGGCGCTTCCTTCCGCGATCAATTCTATCGCCGCTCCCTGGCCATGCTCGGGTCGTCCGCCGTCCGCGATCCAGTGCGGGCTGAACCCATTCTTGCCGACTTTACTCCCCGCACTTTGCTGGAGGCTCTGGGTCCTACGATTCGGCCGGAACAAGCTTCGAGCGTGGTTATTTCCACCCATCTGGAATCCGTTTGCGAAGGTAGCCATGAAACCAAACCCTAGGAATGCCCGCTCCTCGTTGCGAGTCGTAATCGTGGTGGCGCTGGGCCTGCTGCCATTCGCGTTTGCAGGCAGCAACGCCCCGCCTCCCGTTCCACTTGGATTGCCCGCGGTGCCGTTCCCGGCAAACAATCCTTCGACCCCGGCCAAAATTGAGTTAGGCGAGAAGCTCTTCTTTGAACCCGGCCTTTCTGTCGACAAAACGGTGAGCTGCGCCAGTTGCCATCGCCCTGACCACTTTTTCACCGACGAGGCGGCGCTCTCCAAGGGAGTTCGCGCACAACTTGGCGATCACAATGCCATGACCGTGCTGAACGCGGCTTATGCGCCTCACCTTCTCTGGGATGGCCGCTCGCTCAGCCTTGAGGACCAGGTACGGTATCCAGTAACCCACCCGCGCGAGATGAACAACACGCAGGAGGCGGTCGTAAAATTTCTGGCGGCCGACTCTGTTTACCCGGCGCTTTTCAAGCAGGCGTTTGGCGACGAGGCCGTTTCCTGGGAACGCGTCACTCAGGCTATCGCGACATTCGAGCGAACCCTTCTGGCGGGAAACTCACCATTTGATCGCTTTATGGCGGGAAATACTTCGGCGGTGCCGGAAGCGGCGAGGCGCGGCTTCGAACTGTTTCGCGGCAATGCCGGGTGCGCCAAATGTCATCAGTATGACGAGCAGAAGCCCTTCTTCACAGATTTTGATTTCCACAATACCGGCGTGAATTGGTCGCAGTCTACGGACCTGGGCCGCTACAGCATTACAAAAGCCCGCGAAGACAAAGGCGCGTTCCGCACACCCAGCTTGCGAAACGTGGCGAAGACCGGGCCCTACATGCACGATGGCAAGATGACCTCGCTTCACGAGGTGGTGGAATTCTATTCGCGCGGCGGCGAGAAGAATCCCTTCCTTGACGAGAAGATCCATCCGCTCAATCTCAGCGAACAGGATAAGTCCGACTTGGTCGCCTTCCTGGAGTCGCTCACGGGAGAAATGACTTACACACCCCACACGGTTTCCGCGGCAGATAAGTCCGCTGCCTCGAACTCCGCTCCTTCCAGCAAGGACGGCAGCGCGCTTCTTCCGAAGAGTTACCCTCCGTTCGGCCGAGTTGAAGTGATCGCCGGTACCAGCGACTTTGGCGATGGCGGCGACGCGAAAGACGCGCTCTTCATCGGCGTCGGCGGTCTGGCTGTGGATTCGAAAGGCAACCTCTTCCTCGCCGACAGCGGCGGTAATCAGATCCGAAAAATTGACACTCACACGGGCATCATCACCACGATTGCCGGCAACGGCCTTCTCTTCAACAACGGAGAATCAAAACTCGCCACGGATCAAGCTCTGCACGGACCCGCGCCGCTCGCCATCGATCCCGAGTCCCACTATCTTTATGTTGGAGAAATCGTCGGCCGCCATGTCCAGAGGGTCGACCTGCGGACCGGCACAATGGACGATCTGGGCACGCCCAAGGGTGGGTTTGGAGAACCCGACGGTCTCGCCTGGAGTTCGACTGGCCTCCTGGTCGCCGACGGACCGCGCGGCCAAATCTGGAAGCTCGGCTCCGATGGCAACTGGACGGGGTTGCTTCCCGACGCGGCGCGGTTACGTGGTGGCGTTCGTGCAGTCGCGGAGGACTCGCACGGTGACGTCTATCTGGTCGAGTATTTCTCGCACCGTGTTTTGCGCTGGGACCCCGAAAATCGCCGCCTCGACACCGCTGCCGGCACGGGAGAAGCGGGACGCGTCGCCGACGGCGCCCAGGCTACGCAATCGCCGCTGCGAACTCCCGACGGAATCGCTTTCGATCGCGATGGGAATCTCGTCATCTCCGATAAAGGCAACCATCGGATCTGCCGCGTCGACTTCTCCACGGGCAGATTGAAGACGTTGGTTGAGGCCGGCCAACAAGGAACGGAAGAGCGCTGGACACCCGGTTCGATCGCCTTCGATGCCGCTGGCACCCTGTTCATGGGCGATATTCAGCGGAATCGTGTGCTGCGCTACAGCCCAGGAGCAGCCGCGCCCGTTGTAATCGCCGGAACGGGTGACATTCGCGACGGTGGCCCAGCCACAGCCGCGCGCTTCGCGCACGTTGGCGCCGTCACCAGCGATGCCAAGGGCACTGTCTATATATCGGATACTCTTCATCACCGGGTTCGCGCGATCGATCCCGAGACCGGCCGCATTCGTACGGTGGCGGGCACCGGCATTTCCGGCTACAACGGCGACGGCATCGCCGCCTCCAGTGCCTGGCTCAGCTATCCCGGCAAACTTCAGGTCGACAGCCTGGGCCGCCTCTATATCGGGGATTACTACAACAACCGCGTGCGCCGGGTGGATCCACGCACGGGCCTCATCTCCACGGTCGTGGGCAACGGCAACGCCGGAGAAGACGGCGATGACGGTCCGGCCGACAACGCTCCGCTTCTAAATCCCCACGCCTTGCTTCTTGAAGCCGACCGTTTGCTGGTGATCGCCAGCGCCGTCTCGTCGAAGCTGCGCTGGGTCGATCTGAGCAGCGGCCAAATCCACGCCGTGCCCGTGCACGAGCAACTCCCCGAGACGCTGGTGTTTTACGGCGTAACCAGCTGGAATGGCGGATTGGTGCTGGCCTCTCCGCGTCCGGGTTCGATTGACTTTCTCAAAGACGGCAAGATCTCCAAACTTTTCGGCCGTCCTGAAGTGGTCTTCCCGCAGGATGTTGCGGTCTCGCCAAAAGGCGATCTCTACATCTGCGAGACCGGCCGCAACCGCGTGTTGAAGTGGGATGGGACCCACCTCGACGTGGTCGTGGAAAACCTCGGGCGTCCGCGCTCCATCAGCTTTGATCGCAAAGGCAACCTGCTCATTGCCGACACGTTTCACAATCGCGTGTTGCGGGTCTGGGCGGAAAGCCAGGCGCCCACGCCTTCCGTGGCCGCCGGCAAAACCCCGGCCCTGCGGGCGCCTTTGCAGACTCAACAGCGGTCACTGCCTGAAGCCGAACTGTCTCAGCGTCCATGAACCCGCGTCTGCAAACCGTGCGCCGCACAATCGCGGCCGTGGCCATCTTGGCGGCGCTGGCGCGTGCCGGGACCACCCCCAGCCCTGCATCGCTCCCTTCCGACACGGAGATCCGCCAGATCCTGCTCGATCGCATCGACGTTCAACACAAAAGCGTCGGCATTGTCGTTGGCATTATTTCAGCGGAAGGCCGCCGCGTAATCTCCTACGGCCAACTGGACACCGGCGACTCACGCCCAGTGAATGGAGACACCGTCTTCGAGATCGGCTCGCTTACGAAAATCTTCACCTCGCTTCTGTTGGCCGATATGGTGACGCGCGGCGAAGTTTCTTTGTCCGACCCGGTTTCCAAATTTCTTCCCGGGGTAAAATTGCCCGAGCGCGCTGGCCGTTCCATCACCCTGCTCGACCTGGCGACCCAAACTTCGGGTCTGCCATTTTGGCCGTCAAATTTTCCCTCCACCTCCAACGGCGAAGCTTATGCCGAATATTCCGCCGATCAGCTCTTCGACTTCCTCGCTACCTACGAATTGCCGCGCGACATCGGTTCCCAGTGGTCCTATTCGAATCTCGGCATGGGACTGCTCGGGATGGCCCTCAGCCATCGTGCCGGAAAGGACTACGAGTCTCTGGTCCGCGAGCGCATTACCGCGCCGCTGGGCATGGAGAATACCGCTATAACTCTGAGGCAATCGATGAAGGTCAACGTCGCCGTCGGCCACGAGACCAATCTTCACCCCGCTCCCGACTGGAACGTCCCTCTGTTCGCCGGCGCCAGTTCTCTCCGCTCCAGCGTCAATGACATGCTGAAGTTCCTTGCCACCACCATGGGATACGTGAAATCACCGCTTCAACCAGCCATCGCATTAATGCTGGAAACCCGCCGTCCCGCGCCCTTGGTCAAGGCCGAGCAAGCCCTCGGCTGGTGGGTCATTGGCCAGGGCGACGATCAAGTCATGGCTCACGGCGGACGCACTTTCGGGTACGCCAGCTACATTGCCTGGGATGCCAAAACCCGCATCGGTGTCGTCGCCCTTTCCAACGCCGTAATCCCTGTCCAGGATATTGTCATGCACCTGCTGCGTCCGGAGCAGCCGCTGGTCAAGGCCGCCGACGCCAGAGCCCACACTGAAATCGCCCTCGACCCCAGGCTCTTTGATTCTTATGCCGGTCAGTATCGAACGGCCACAGGCCTCGCTGTCGCCGTTGAACGCCAGGGAGAAGCGCTCATGATCCAGTTGCCCAGCGCGCCGAAACTTCGCCTCCATCCGGAAACCGAGCGCGATTTCTTTATTGCGGAAAGCGATTTGCAGGTCACCTTCCAGACCGATGCCCGAGGCGGCGCTACCTCCGTCATCGTTCATTATTCCGGGAAAGATATTCCCGCAACCCGCGTGCAATCTGCGTCCGCAACTCGGTAACTCAAACTCAGTAACGTGGCCGCCTCCGCCGGTAAGTGATGACACAAAGAACGATCCCGCCCAGCAGTCCCGTCGCATAGGACGCAAGGTGCGCCCACCAGTCGGCCACGAACCGATCACGCATCCCCTGCGGAAGCCTCGCTGCCATTCGCGCAGGCAGCGCAACCACCGCGCTCCGCGACAGAGAAAATCCAGCAAGCCCGGCGACCGTTGCGCAGCCTGCCATCACCACTAGCAATTTCAGGATTGGCCGCAGCAAGTCCCGATCTCGCAACTTCGGACGCGATCCTCCGCGTGCGGCAGCCGCCAACAGCAAGCCCAGCAGCGCGCCCACCCACCACGTCGCCACGATGCCCCATCCGATTCCCAACCAAGTCGGCGACCGCGTGTGAAAGATATTTGGATGAAACACCGTGAAGTATTCAATGCAGATTCGCGCCGTAATTTGATCGTGAATGATTCCGTAGAACACCGCCGCCGCTATGCAGAGCAAAAATATTCTTAGGAACTGCATCGTCGTGCCATCCGCAATCGAGAGATTCTAAGTCCGCAACGATACCACGGCACGAACCCACCATCGCTATCCCAGGAGGTGGTGTTTAGGAAGGGCATGGCTTCAAGGCGTGCCGCAAGGCCCCAAGAAATGAACCGCGGGTTTCAGTCGCGGAAAGGCTTCGGCCAGCGAGACGATCTTTCCATCAACCTTCCGATAACCCGCCCCTCTGACCTTCGTACAAGCCCTCTAGAGTCCCCGGTCTCCATCCAATCGGCATTCCATTCTGGTACTATTAGAGAACTGAAACCTGCGCGGGCACGGATCTCCCCTACGCCCAAAGCAAACCAGCCGCGGCGGTTGCCCGTACTAGCGCAATGCGCGACACAGTAACGAACGGGCCCAGGAAGTGCGGCACAAATTGACCACGGCAGGTACTGTCATGAGAATCAAAAATTCTGTTAAAAGCTGGTTTCGCGGGAAAGCTCCGCTCTCCGCCATGCTGTTAGCTCTCACCGCCATCCTCACGGCTTGCGCCACATCGAATAACGGCGGCGGCGGCAGCTCTGGCCCAGCACCCACCGCCTCATTGACCGCCACTCCCGCCACGATCGTCGCTGGTCAAAACGTCACGCTGGCGTGGTCTTCGACGAACGCTGACTCGGGCGTCATCGACATGGGCGTGGGTACGGTTGGACTCAGCGGGAGCACAGTCTTGTCCCCAGGCATTCCGGGTTACCCCACTGCGTCTGGGATCACTACGTTCACTTACACCGCCACCGGACCCGGCGGGACCGCGACAGCAACGGCCACGGTCACACTTAGTCTGGTGACCTCTTTCGACGGAATGATTTACTCGGACAGCCCGCTTACCGATAACGACGTTGACCCTAACGGCGCGGTTGGGACCAAGCAGTATATGGAGTACATAAACAACTTCTATCAAGCTTACGACAAGGTTACGAACGCGCCGGTGTGGTCGACCCCGCAGCCGATCTCTACACCGTGGTTTTCGGTGACGGGTCCCTGCTATCTGGACTCACAGGGCAATCCGTTCATCCAATTAGATGCGGTAATTGATTTTGATCGCCTGGCGAACCGCTGGGTGATTGTCGGAAAAACCACCGTAACAAACGACTACTACTTTTGCATTGCGATTTCCAGCACAGATGACCTGGCCTCCCCGTCTCTAACTTGGCAAGCTTATGATTTTAAGTTGGCCGCACCAGGCGTTCTGGGAACGAACTCGTCCGGCGACTACTACTTCCCGGATTGGCCCAAATTCGGCACTTGGCCGGATGGTTACTACGTCACCATGGACGAGCAGGACGTCGACAACGGCGACGCCGAAGTAGGTGTTCTCGTGTGCGCTTTCGACCGCCCCGACATATTGAACAACTCCGGCAATATCAAGAACGCCGCGTGTCTCACTGTTTCAGCGCCCTTGAGCGGCGGCCTTTATCTGGGACACAGCCTGATCCCGGCTGATGTAGATGGGACGACTGCTCCGCCGACGGGTCGAGACGAATTCATGGTCAGCATCGAGAATCCCGTCAATGACGGCTCGACAATGACGTCCGGCACTTTCAACTTATGGGATTTCCACGTGGACTGGACCGCCAGCACGCCGACGTTAACCCTCGTCCAGCAGTCCACCCCTGCCGTGACGACATACACCCCCGGGTGCTACCTGTATGACCCGGAGAGCGTGGCGATAACAAATTGCGTTCCCGAAAATCGGGCCAACGGTGGACAACTAGTCGATTCCGTAGGCGACCGCTTTATGCCTCGCTTTGCATACCGCAATTTTGGAAGCTACGAGTCGTTTCTAATCAGCCATACGATACAAACGGGTCCAGGCGCTTCCGGCACTACGCCCGCCGCCTACCAGACAGGGATTCGCTGGTATCAGCTAACCGACAGCGGCAGCGGCACTCCAGCTGTTTCTCAGTCGGGCACGATCAATCCGGATGCGTCCCTCTTCCGCTTCTTGCCCAGCATTGCCCAGGACCACTCCGGGAACGTCGCGGTGGGCTACAGCATATCCAATGCCCTCACCGACCCTGGGATCAATTTTTCGTACTGGAACCTTACGGAGTCCGCTGCCACAACACCGACCGAAGTCACGATCTTCGACGGAACGGGTGAGGAAGTCACTCCTATAACCGGCGCTGGGAAGTGGGGATCGTATTCCAGCATGACCGTCGATCCCATAGATGACTGCACCTTTTGGTACGTCAACGAATATTTCTTCACCGATAATACGTGGCGAACGCGGATCGCCAACTTCCAGATTCCCGGCTGCCAGTAGGATATTGTCCTTTTCCAATCGCTCAGTGAATTTTCGATGGGATGGCATGGCGAAAGACGACAAGCCCAACGACGAAGTCAACCTGAATGGCGCGGTCGTGTTGCCGCCGGGATAATGGATTTTCCACAGCGCCGCCCCTACGCGTGTGACATCTGACCTTGTGCTGCCATCGAAGTTGAGCGATCATTATCGAGGCCGTGACGGTCGGGTGAACCCGCATCGTCGCGCCCCTAAGTCCTTTGTTTTGCCGATTTTAGATCTAACTCCTTTAGGCTCCCGATTTTGCGGGGAATCTCTTGCTAACTCGATGATTCCATTACGTGCCAGTGGGAGGGGGGTATCGTGAACTAAGGTTCAGTTCGCCACTCAGGCGCACAGAATCTGCGCCCATGCATTGGTAAGGTCGACTGCTGCTAATATTTTTCAAGGGGATTTCCACAGACCGGAATAAGGCTCATTCGTTGACGGTCGAGGATATTGTGGCCCACGAAGCCATCGCGCCATAAACGCCGATCTCTCTGACGCACGAAACTCGCAGTCCACATCGAGACGGATCACGCCGCCACGGCGCGCTACAATAGCTGGGGACTGATCAAGCGCCTTCGCGCGCCGATTCCCTAATTCTCTAACTCGTACAGGATCATCGTGATCAACTCTCTTTTGGAACGCACGATCGTTAAGCGGACCGACCCAGTACGGCTGCAGGGCCGCATACTTTTCCTCACCGAAGATCCGGACCTGATCAAGCGGCAACTCGCGGGTGAGGATCTGCCTTGGGATACTGGGAACCCGGCGAACAATCCCAAGCTGCGCGACGACATCTCGACCGACGAGATCACTCCGGCGCACTACTGTTTTTATTTCGATGAGACGCTGGGCGAAATTCCTTATCTGGGGCTGAAGTGCGGCAACGTGACGCCGATAGGACGCGGCGAGGTGAAGCGCGGCGGTTTTGTGTGCGCGGTGAGCGGGAAGCGGCGCGGCAAAGGATCGAGCCGCGAGCAGTCTCCGTATGCGGAAATGTGTGCCGGCATTCAGGTGGTGATTGCCGAGAACATCGAGCGCATCTACAAGCAGAATTGCCAAAACCTGGGCGTGCTGACTTCGACGGACTTTTCGCTGATCGACAAGATTCGCGGCGGGGAAGAGATTGCGCTCGCCGAGTTCACGGCAGGGGAAGATGAGATCACGCGCCAGGTGATCGAATACGGCGGATTGTTTCCGTTCAATGTGGCGCGGATGCAGAAGAAAGTGTTCTTGCCGCCGATTAAGAGCGCGGGCGAGTCGCCCGCGCCGACAGGGGCAATGACGGTGGCGGAGAAGATTTTTGCGCGGCACATGATAAACGAGAAGGGCGAGGTGGGCGTGCCGAGCGTGAAGCCGGGAGATACCGGATTTGCCCAGGCCGATCTGCGCTTCAGCCATGAATACGTGACGCCGATGGCGGCTATCTTCTTCGAGCGTTATGTAGGGAAGGATGCGAAGGTCAACGATGCGGCGAGCATCATTTTCTTTCGCGATCACCTGACGTTTCTCGACGAAGTGATTTCGGAGGAGAAGAAGAAGCTCGGGCTGCTCGACCTGGCCACGCAACTCAAGTTCAAACAGCAGGACTTCGCGGCCAAGCAGGGAATCAAGCTGCACGGAGAGTTGACCGACCGCAAAGGCTCGGAGGGCATCTGCCACTCGATCGTGCTGGAAAGCTACGCACTGCCGGGTCAGCTCAACATTGGCTCGGACTCGCACACGCCGCATGTTGGAGCGATCGGCTGCGTCGCTTTCGGCATTGGGACCACCGACGTGTTCAACAGCTGGATTACGAAGGATGTGCGGGTGAAGGTGCCGGAGTCGGTGAAGATCGTGATCCGCGGCAAGAAACACGCCAACGTCACAGCCAAGGATTTTATCTTGAAGATTCTGAGCCTCGACTACGTGCGCAGCGGCAAAGCGCTCGCTAAAGTGATGGAGTACGCGGGAGAAGCCATCGAAGACCTTAGCGTCGATGAGCGAGCCACCATGACCAACATGGCGGCCGAGATTGGCGGTTTCACGGGAATCGTTGCGCCGGATAAGAAGGCGGTTGACTTCCTGGTGGAGCGGCGCGGGATGGATCGCGCCAAGGCCCAGGCCATGATCGAAGGGTTGTACAGCGATTCCGGTGCGCAATACGCGGAGGTCATCGAACTGGATGCGGCCGAGATTGCGCCGATGGTTGCGACGCCGGGCGATCCGGGCAATGGAAAGTATGTGCGCGAACTGAACACGCCGGTACCGGTCGAGATCGCCTATGGCGGCACCTGCACGGCAGGCAAGAATGAAGACATGGACATGTACGCCGCCGTGCTCGCCGATGCGCTGAAGCAGGGCAAGCGCGTGGCCGAATCGGTGAAGTTCTATATTCAGTTCGGATCGCAGGAGACGCGCGAGTATTGCTTACGCAAGGGATACGTCGATGTGTTTCAGAAGGCCGGAGCGATTGTGATCGAGCCGAGTTGCGGGGCGTGCATTAATGCGGGGCCGGGGGTTTCGACGCGTCCCGACCAGGTGGTGATCAGCGCGCAGAACCGAAATTTCCCCGGCCGCAGCGGTCCGGGGCAGATGTATCTGGCTTCGCCGCTGACGGTCGCGGCGAGCGCGGTGGCGGGATACATTGTGGAGTATGAGCCGAGCGAGAAGAGGGAGTTGGTGGGGGCATAGACGCAGAGTGCTCCCGGACACGATTCGGAGCTGTGGAGCGAAACTTAGTTTGAGCAAACATGGAAACCTGCACGGCGTTGATGGCGGACGGTGAGCCTTGTGGCCGGCCATTGTATAAGCCGACACCGGTTGCCTCTCCCGCGTCGGCGTGTCTGATGCATTTCGACGGAACGAAGCCCCCCGACCTCATCCAAGGCGAGGTAGACGCGCTCATAGCCGGAACATCGCTGAGGAGCAGACCGGGAATTAGCGACTTCAGGGGATTTGTATTCCCGGGTGGAGTCGTGTTCTCGGAAGCGGTGTTCTCGCGTTACGCATGCTTCATCGGTGCGATATTCTTGGGCCCCGTCGATTTTAGCCGGGCGAAATTTCAGGGGGAGGCCAATTTTGCGCAAGCACGCTTTTTCCAAGCAGTCTTCTGCGTCGAAACGGTGTTCGAGGGGTCGTGCACTTTTGCCGCGGTGAGATTCGGATCCAGAGTGGACTTCAGCAGGGCGAAGTTTGGGAACAAGGCTGATTTCAGGGACTCCCGTTTCGAAGGTGAGGCTAAGTTCGGAGATGCGACGTTGCATGCGGCGGTATTTTCAGGAAGCGAATTCCTTGGACGGGCTTGGTTTGGCGGGTCGGTGATGCTTGAGGGCGCCGATTTTCAAACCGCTCGTTTTCGCTCCGATGCAGATTTCCTTGATGCTAAGGTCTTCGGTCGATGCCGATTTACGTACGTCACGCACGAGGGCAATTCGTCCTTTTCGGGTTCGCTGCTTGGAGACTCGGACTTCAGTTGTTCTGACTTTAAAGCCTTTGCGAACTTTTATAAGACAGCGTTCACGGGGCAGGCACACTTTCATCTGACCAAATTCCAGGATGTCAGGTTCGACTCCGCGCGCTTTGACGGAGGCGCCCAATTTGAGTCGGCCACCTTCTCGGGCAACGCGGAGTTTCAGGACGCCTCGTTCGGTTTCTCGAGCGTGCAGACTGGCATAGCGGACTTCACCAATGCTAGGTTCGAGAGCCCGAGTAAGGTGTGGCTTACGCAGGTAAACCGGGGAGTGGCGCAAGGCCTACGCGCTAGGTTTGTGAATTGCGACGTAGAGCGGATACACCTTGAGGACGTGCGCTGGCATCGTCGAGCCGGCCGGATGGTTCTACAGGACGAGTTGGATATCGACCTCGGGCATACGGAACAATTGGGCCAGAGGCGCGAAAGCCCGGGGCACGAATTAGTTGCGATCGCTTACCGCCAACTAATTGATAACTTCGATAAAGTGCGTTCGCTTGACCTTGCCGAAGATTGCTACTGCGGCGCTATGGACATGACGCGCCGAAACCCGGGCGTCCCGCTGCTGTCGAGAGGCGTGCTCGCTGTCTATAAAGTCCTCAGTTCTTATGGAGGCAGCTACGCACGAGCGCTCTTAGTGCTTGTGTTGTTTGTTCTCGCGTTCGCCTCAATCTTCTCGGCGCCTTGGACGGGCCTCAAGCCTGCGCGGGACAATCCCGCGAACGTGCAGATGGCCGACTCCTTCCTCCGACGTTACCCCGCGGGGTTGGTTCACGCCCTGGAAGTTGCGACTTTCCAGCGTGACACGGTGTACAGCCTCCCAGCGCGAAGTGGAAGGCTGGCAGCAATTGCGGAGCAGGTGGTTATTCCGATTCAGGTTGGGCTACTCGCCCTGGCATTACGCAGACGGTTCCGGCGCTGAAGGTTGCTGAGCAAACTGGCGGAACTGGAACTCAAATTCCTCAGGCGAGTAGATTCCCTTCTGCACCAGCAGGGTATTCATAGAATAGACCGTCGCGCGAAAGCGTTCCTCCCGGGAAAGCTTCTCCATGGCTTCGTCGAAGCTGATGAGTTCCTTGCCTTGAGATGCCGCACGTTCGGACCGCTGAACCGACGTAGTTGCCATGGAATCCCCCTCCGGAATTGCAATTCTACCTGTTCCGGGCTGCCGCACCAAGCGTGGTACACTTCCGCCTCGGAGATGCTTTTGGTCACCAACCGCCGCTAACCATCGTGTTCCCGTGCAAGTGGCTGAATTCAGGCGGGGTGGCCGAAATCAGCCAGTGCAGAACCTGCAACTTTTTTTCGGGATCCGAGTTCAAATAGATAGGCGCTTCGGATAGAAACAAGATCTCGGGGGCCTGAAGATCCGGCGGGTTTTGTGGATGAAGTGGCGGATCTGAAACAAGGGGGGATTCACCATGCGGTATATGAAATATTTGGCGTTGGTCGCGGTTTTGATGCTGCCCTTGGCTTACTCGCAGGCGCAGGTACGGGTGGGCGTAGGCTTGGGATACGGGCCGGGCTACGTTGGCGTAGCGCCAACGTGCGCTTACGGCTACTACGGATACGCACCTTACGCGTGCGCGCCTTACGGCTACTACGGGCCTGGCTGGTTCTCGGGCGGATTGTTTATCGGCGCCGGGCCGTGGTATGGCGGGTGGGGCCGCGGCGGCTGGGGATACGGTAGAGGCTTTTACGGCGGGCGCGGCTTCGTCGGCGGACGTGGGTTCGTCGGCGGACGAGGCTTTGCGCGTGGCTCAGTGGGCGGATTCCACGGCGGAGGCGGGTTCCACGGCGCCGCAGCTGGTGGGTCTCACGGTGGCGGAGGGTTCCATGGTGGAGGCGGCGGCTTCCACGGTGGCGGCGGACACGGCGGCGGCGGACACAGGTAATCGTAGTCCGATACGCGGTTCTCCGACCCCTTAGCGAAGCGGAAAACGGCTGGCAGCTCAGACTACCGGCCGTTTTGTTTTTGCGGAGGCCAGTATTTCTTGCTAGAATGTGCGGTCGCAGAGAGAGCCGCGTAGTAAAATATAGGCATTCAGTTCAGGAGCCGAGACCGTTATGACTTACGTGATTGCCGAGCCTTGCATCAACACCAAAGACACCGCATGCGTGGATGCGTGTCCGGTGGACTGCATTCATCCCAAGAAGGACGACCCTAAGTACGCCACCGAGCAGTTGCTCTACATCGATCCCGTAGAGTGCATCGATTGCGGGGCGTGCGTGCCGGTGTGCCCGGTTTCGGCTATCTTCGCGCTCGACGACCTGCCGGAGAAGTGGAACGAATTCACCGCGAAAAACGCGGAGTACTTCGGGCGGTAGGAGCGGCTTTTGGCTCTTAGCCTTTCGCGCTTGGCTTGATGCTTTCGAGGCGTGCGTCCTTATGGGCGCACGCCTTCTGCATTTCAAGGTGTCCCATGCTGGTTCTTGGCAAGCGGCTCTTTGCAGGTGTGCGATGATTCAGTCGGGCAGCCATGGCATTGAAGGAGTCAGAAGCGATCGTGCTGCGCACCTATCCGCTGCGCGAGGCCGACTTGCTGGTCACGCTGTTTACGCGCGCGGAGGGTAAAGTGCGCGGTGTGGCGCGGTCGGCGAAGAAGTCGAAGCGGCGCTTTGGTGGCGCGCTGGAGCCGCTGACGTACGTGCGGGCATTTTATGATGTCCGCGAGCGCCAGGAGTTGGCGCGGCTGGATGCCTGCGAGGTGCTGGAGTCTCCGCTGGCCACCGAAGTCAGCTATGCGCGGGCCGTGGCGCTGGCGCACGTGGCCGAGTTGCTGGACGAACTGCTGCCGGATCGCGAGGCTAATGATGCGATCTTCCGGCTGACGCTTTCGGTGCTGCATGTCTTGACGGGCTCGGAAGTTTGGATGCCGGTTACTTATTTTGATCTGTGGCTCACGCGGCTGGTTGGATTTTTGCCGGAGTTGACGGAGTGTATTGTGTGCGGGCGCAGCTTGAACGGAAGCCGGGCTTATTTTCATGCGCTGGCGGATGGGCTGATGTGTCCGGAGGATAAGCGGCTGGCGTCGTCAGAGATTTCGAGTGAGTCGCGGGCGTTGGCGGCGAAGATGTTTCGCGCGCCGGTGGAGAGTTTTGCAGGGACTCCGTGGCCGAAGGCGCAAGGGGCCGATCTGCGGAAGTTTGTGATCCAGGCGTTGCAGCGACAGATTGAGAAGAAGATCGTGACGACCGGGATGCTGGAGAAGGGCGGGTTCTAGATCGAGGATATAATAATGTTGCAGAGCCGAGCCTTGGCTGCCGGAGAGGAAGACATGGAGCCCGATCAAAACCAAGAGCGTCAGCAGGCACACGCGCTGCTCGATATGTTGCCGGATGAGAAATTGGCTGCAGTGCGGAGTTTGCTGCAGGTGATGGTAGAGCCGCTCTCGCGTTCGCTGGCTTCGGCGCCTGTGGAGGAGGATGAGATCACCTCTGAGACGGCTGCAGCGTTGCAGCGTGCGCGGGCGTCGTTAGCGCGCGGCGAGGGCATTCCACACGAAGAGATCCTCCGCGAGTTTGGGCTTAACAAATGACGGCACAGGCAGCCCGGATTGGTGTGATCTGGGCGCCGGAGGGTCGTGCCGATCTGCGCGGCATTGATCGCGAAACCGCAATGCAGATTCTTCACTGCGTTGATCGGTATCTGCTTAGCCGCGTTGGCGACGTGAAGAGCCTCAAGACACCGCTCGGCGGTTTTCGGCTCCGCTGCGGCGACTACCGCGTTTTCTTTGATCCCAAAGGCGAGAATGCGATTGAGATAACCGGCGTGCGTCACCGGCGCGAAGCTTACCGCTGAGTTCCCGCTAGCTGACGGTTCCCGCCGCTTCCGTTACAATTAATGATTAACCTTCAGGTCTCCGGACGAGTGTGTGAATCCTTCCAAACCCAATTCGTTGACGTTTCAGGAACTCATCCTGCGCTTGCAGGGGTTTTGGGCGGAGCGTGGGTGCGTGTTGCAGCAGCCTTATGACGTGGAAGTGGGCGCGGGGACGATGGCGCCGGAGACGTTTTTGCGCGTGCTGGGGCCGAAGCCTTACAGGGTCGCGTATGTGCAGCCTTCGCGGAGGCCGGCGGACGGGCGGTATGGGGAGAATCCGAACCGGCTGTTCAAGCACATGCAGTTGCAGGTGATATTGAAGCCTCCGCCGGAGAATGTGCAGGAGTTGTATCTGGAGTCGCTGGGGGCGATTGGCATTGACTTGCGGCAGCACGACATCAAGTTTGAGGAAGACAACTGGGAAGCTCCGACGCTGAGCGCGTGGGGCGTGGGCTGGCAGGTGATGCTCGATGGACTGGAGATCACGCAGTTCACTTATTTCCAGCAGTGTGGTGGTGTGGACCTGTTTCCAATTTCTGTCGAGCTGACGTATGGGTTGGAGCGCATTGGCGCGTTTCTGCAGGATGTAGATTCGATTTACGAGATCGTGTGGGCGCGCGACCCGGAGACGGGGCACGAAGTGAAGTATGGCGATGTGCGGCTGGCGGATGAGCTGCAGTTTTCCGTGTACAACTTTGAGGCCGCGGACGTGGCGAAGACGTGGAAGCACTTCGAGCTGTGTGAAGCGGAATGCACAGGGCTGCTGGAGAAGTATGCGGCCTTGGCGAAAGAGAAAGCTCAAGGAGATGGAATCGCACGGCAGAAATCCCGTTTTCCTCTGCTGGGCGCATATGACCTTTGCTTGAAGTGCTCTCATTTCTTTAACATCCTCGACGCGCGGGGCGCGATTTCGGTTACTGAGCGCGTTGGCGTGATTGCGCGCGTGAGGGCGCTCGCGGTAGGGATCGCGAAGGCATGGGTGGATCAGCAGAGCGAGTCCGGCCCGCCGGAGCACTCAGACGAGTCTGCGCCGGTTCGCGAGAAAAAGGCGAAGAAAGAGAAGTTGTCGCCGGTGGCTTCGTGAACTGTAGCGCTGCCGTCCCGACGGCCGAGGGCGGGGCGCCCTCGATATAGCCGGCGAGACGCCGCCGCTATGGGGTTTGAAAGGTATGCCAGACTTTCTGCTAGAAATCGGGTGCGAAGAGATTCCGGCGCGGATGATTGACGCGGCTTGCGAGGAATTGGCGCGACGGGTGACCAATTTGTTAAGGCGCGAGACTCTTGGGGAAACGGCAACTGGAATCTCGACTCCTCGCAGGCTTGCCGTGCAGGCCGATGTGATTGCACGCCAGCCGGACACAGAGAGTTGGTCCCGAGGTCCATCCGCGGAGGTCGCCTATAAAGACGGTTTGCCAACCCGTGCGGCTCAAGCATTCGCCGCGAAGTGTGGAATCAGAGTGGAAGATCTTAAGATCGAAGACGAATACGTGGTCGCGGCGGTGACGAGGAAGGGTCGCACCGCGGCTGACGTCCTGGCTGAATTTCTTCCCAAGGAAATCGACACCCTCTACTGGCCAAAGAATATGTACTGGCGCAAACCGAACGAGCGGTTTGTGCGGCCGGTGCGCTGGCTGGTAGCAATGCTCGATGCCGAGACCATCGCCCTGGAGTTCGATGGGATTCGGGCAGGGAAGACTTCGCGCGGGCACAGAATTTTATCTGACGGCGAAGTTGCGATTCCGCGCGCCGGGGCTGCTTATGTGGATTCTCTGCGGGCGGCCAAGGTTTTGGGACGCGCGGAGCGTGAGCAGCAGATTCGCAAGGCTCTCGACGCAGCCACGCGCACGATTCCCGGGGCGCGCTGGCGGGAAGATAAGACGTTACTCGATACGGTAGTGAACCTAACGGAATTTCCTTCCGTGATTCTGGGCGGTTTTGATTCGCGGTTTCTGGCGCTGCCGGAAGAAGTGTTGGTCACGGTGATGCGGGATCATCAAAAATATTTTGCGCTGGAAGATGCGAGCGGCAGGCTGCTGCCGCATTTTCTCGCCGTGCTGAATACCGATGGCGATCCGCAGGGGCTGATCCGGCACGGCAACGAGCGTGTGCTTCGCGCGCGCTTCAACGACGCACAGTTTTTCTGGGAGACGGATCAGAAGCGCTCCCTGCTGGATCGGCTGGAACTCCTGAAGCACGTTACTTTCCAGAAGGATCTTGGCAGCTACTATGAAAAAACGAAGCGCGTGCAGCGGCTGTGCAGTTGGCTGAGTGAGATCATCAAGCGGAAGGGCATGGAGGTGCGGCCGGGCGTGATCCATAAAGCGGCGTGCCTGGCCAAGACCGACTTGACCACCGATTTGGTGAAGGAATTCACCGAATTGCAGGGGATTGTCGGTGGGTTGTATGCACGGGCGCAGGAGCTTGATACGAGCCTGCCCGAGGCGACACGGTTTGCGATTGCGGATGCGGTTTACGATCATTACAAGCCGGAATCGCCCGAAGACGAAATGCCGCGGTCGATGGAGGGGGCTGTGCTTTCCATCGGCGACAAGGCGGATAGCATCGCGGGCATGTTCGCTCTGGGGCTGGTTCCGAGCGGGTCGAAAGATCCGTTTGCGCTGCGGCGGCAGGCGAATGGGATTGTGAAAGTGATCGCGGAGAAGAAGCTGCCGCTGCTGCTGAGCGATTTGATGCGCGATGCGCGCGCGGGCTATCAGGGGTCGGAAGCGGAGAAGAAGTTTGTCGATGAGGCGACGTTCCGTGAGTCGGTGAGAACGTTTTTCCGCGAGCGATTGGAGTTTTATCTGAAGGATGTGCGCGGATATTCCTACGATGTGGTCAAGGCGGTCTTGGCCGCGGACGCGGAAGACGTGGTGGATGCGCTGGCGCGAGCCGAGGCAGTGGCGAAGGCGAGGGGGTCAGAGGAGGCGAAGGATCTTGAGGCGGTTTGCTTCTCGTTCAAGAGGGTCAAAAACATCTTGAAGCAGGCGGACGAAAAGAAGATATCTATTCCGGAATACCCGAACGAGGTTCTAATGGGACAGATCGGTGCCGCGGAGACCGATCTGTGGTTGAAAGGGGTGGTAAACCTTGGCGCCCAATATGAAGTTTGGCGTAAGGATGGGAGATACGATCTTGCCCTCTCTCGTGCCGCGTCGTTACGCCCAATGCTGGACCGATTCTTCGATGAAGTGATGGTAATGGTTGAGGACGAAGATGTTCGCAGAAATCGCTTGGCGATTCTGAAGCGTCTCTACACAAGCTTTTCAACGATCGCCGATTTCTCGGAAATCGTAACCGAGGGAAAGCAATGACCACCCGAAGCTCGCAGGCGTTCGCGCAACGGGCGCGGAGTCTTCTTTAGCTCACTGCACTTTCTGCAGGCGGGCGATCAGCTTCTGTGCCAAGCTTTCTTCCGACTCCGACCAGAGCAGGCGCGAACTGACCCCTGGGTTCCTCTCCACGTTCATCGAGAATTCGACCAGCTTTGCGACGTTGTCACGAATCTTGGCGCGAGTCTGTTCGTTGAGCATGGTCTCCGTTTGCAGAAAGTAGGAATCCAAACCGAAGTCCACTTGCATGTGTCCGGTCTGCTGATAAGATCCGTCGTCGAACTCTTCACCCTGGGCGATGAATTTCACGGTTGCCGGCTCTAGCACCCAGTTCGCGTACGACTCGTCCGGCGTCCACAAGTCCCAGTGAGCCTCGAAGACGTAAGCATAATCGTCGTGAACCAGTTCGGCGGCGATCAGAGCCGCCTGCCCGGGATCGATCCCGGAAGGAAAGCGGCGCTCCAGAACCGTAGCCTCGTTCCAGGAAACAGGGTGCAGAGCGAAGTAAGAGATCCCCGGACGTTGCGGCGAGAAAGGAAACTGCTGCAACACGGAGAAAGCCTGCGGCAACATCTCCGGGCCCGAAAAATCGTAGAACCAAAGGCTGAGATAGAGTGGATCCGACACATGCGCCTCGAGTGTCTTGCTAGGCCGCACCTTCATTGCACGGTCCCGCACAATTCTAAATTGTCCGGGGCATCGAGGGAGACTGGCAGGAAATAGAAAGAGAGCGGCAGTCGAAAGGGGAGGTCGAGACTGCCGAGGTGCTTTACGGTTCCCCAATGTTCTGCAAGCCTTTGTTGAGATTTCCGGTCTGCTCGGCGCTCAAATATTTCATATCATTCGGCCGGGCAGGCTCACCCTTTGTCGCCCGCGTTTTGACAGGGCTCCAAGCGCTTGTTACGATCAGTGTTAGGTCGAGCAGCCCGCCTCACAACTGTCCCCGTCGTCTAGCCTGGCCTAGGACATCGCCCTTTCACGGCGGTAACACGGGTTCAAATCCCGTCGGGGACGCCAATCTTATCAACCGCTTGCGGAATTGCCGCTTTTGGCGCACTACGGGTTACGCTACGGTTCAGTTGCTGAATCACTCCACGATGAGCGTTACGCTTCTCTTCCGACATTGCTTCGTCGTAGACATTCATCGTGATTGAGTACGAGGCATGCCGCAACAGGCCTTGCACTACTTTGGGGTTGTTGTTGTTCTGGCGAAGCAGGGTTGTGTAGGAGTGGCGCAATGTGTGCCATCCCTTAATTTCGATCCCGGTTTTCGAGGCGACTGGCTTGATGTGATGCTGCATGATCCGACTCATCCAGTACGGCTGCTTGCCACTCATCTTTGTGCTGGCGAAGACGTAGTCGCTGTCTTGGGCATAAGGAGTCTCCCGACGCCAAGCCAGCAATTCTTCGATCAGCACATCATCCAGTGGGATGCTCTGTTTCGAAGCTTCCGTCTTGACCTTACCAATGCGCTGTTTCACGATTGAGCGCTTTGGGATCAAAACCTTGTCGTCGAAAAGGATGTCTTCCCACCGGAGACCACTCAGTTCACCCCTCCGCAGTCCGGTTCCGAAATCCAGCAATACCATCAGTCGCTCTCGTTGTTTCAGCTCGCCATATATAAGTTGGGAAAGCTGATCAATGCTGAGGCGGATGGGTGTTGCCTGGCGCACGCCGCTTTGCCGAACAGACGTAATCGGATTACGGTCTGCCCATTCATAACGGATTGCGTGCTGGTATAGAAGATGCATCAGGTCCCTGATCTTCTTCTTCGAACCATCGGCTAGAGCCGTACCATCGTCTTTCTTCAAGGTCGACAGCCAATTCTCAACGGCGACGGCCTTCACTTCGTCCAGGGCTTGGTCGCCCCATCGCGGTTTGACCCACTTTCGGACATAGCCGCGGTAATTGTCCCGTGTGGAGAAAGCCCGACGTTCGTTCGGATCCTCGTCCGTCCCTGGGCATTCGGTATCCAGCCAGTGATCGACGAGTTCCTTCAGAGTTCGTGGCCCCTCTTCGATCGGTCGGCCTAGGCCGAGGCGTTCTGCTTCTTGCTGTGCCGCGGTATCAGACTTGAACCGACTGGCCAAACCAAGGGTCTTCCAGCGCTCGCGAGACTTGCCGTCCTGGCCCTTCTCGTACCATCGCCAGATGACTACTTTCTTTCCGTTCTTCCGTTTAACTACACTTGGAAATCCTGTACTAGTGTGCCTCTTTCTCACGTCTTACCGTCCTTTCCGAAAGAGGCGGACGACGAAACGGAGTTTATCCTCCTCTGCATCCACTCGTCCAGTTCGCTGAGTTTGAAGCGCCAGGTCTTCCTGCTGCCGTCCCCCCACGGATAGGCAGGGATTTTCTCAAGGCGAGCCCATTCGTTAAGCGTCTTGACCGCAACGGATAAATAGGAAGCTGCTCGCTTGACGTCGACGTAAGGTTCTAGTGCCGTTGAAAGGGAAATGGACGGGTTGGTTGGACCGGGCTGGGTCGACATTGGGTCCTCATCTCAGCGGAGCTTCGCACTCCCAGTGATCCGGCCAGAAAAAGCCACCACCTTCAGCACTGCATCCGCGAGTTTCTATTTAAGCGGAAACCAGATATTGGTCAAACGTGCTTGCTCGGCGTTGTTCTCCTATTCTTCCAAACATGCGATTCGCATCGAGTAACCTCTTGCCGCGTCATCATTTAGCGCTTTGTGTCAGCGGCCGCCGCTGGCACTCTGATTGGGAGACACTCCTGTCGGTCAAACAGGCAGTGGCAGGTCCATGCAGTTGCACGGTGCTACTGTAACCACTTTGAACCATGCTGGTTGCGGGAGGTAAGCGCAACCACAACTGGAAGGCTATCGCGAAGGCCGATTGAGTCACCACCCGTAGCGTTCTCAGTTGAAAACTCCCTCGGACTCCGGCGTGTTCATCTACTCGGTTTGACGGATTCTGAACATTACGGTAAACGGCGGCATGAGGTGGGACATGAAGACTGAAAAAGAAGCCGCCGTTTCGCGGAAGACGGACGAAATGAAGACGAGCATGGTTGCAAGCATCGAGTTTGCTGCGCGCGCCCCGTTGCGCGAAGAATACGTCGACGCAGACTTTGTCCATTCCATTTTGGGCAGGGTTCTCGCAAAGTCTGAGGACCCGGGAGACGAGGAGGACGCTGGTTACATAAAGGCATCTGTGGTGCAATTCGGTGAAGGCATGGACCATGGCATTGGCACCGATAGGCTAGGAGATGGCATCGAGGGAAACATTGCGGAATACTGGGAACTCCTGTTCGACTTGGAAACCGGTTACTGGAGGGAAGAAATACAAGATGAATACGAGGCTTCCGCATGTGACCTGCTGATCATCGATTGCGTGGAGATCCGTCCGAAATGGCGGGGAATGGGAGTCGGCCCGGCTACCATCGACAGGAAGCGATCTCGACTTCCGCCACAGCCAGGTTCGGGTCACAGCCAAGGCTCTGTGGGACTTTCGACCGAAGAACTGGGAGGAACGAGTTGTACCGTTGCCGTCAGCTCTCGTCGAGCAGTTGCGGCGATTGAAAGAGACACGCAATGCCCTGCCGGCGAAGCTCCTGTTTCCCAACAAACGTGGGAATCCCAACAGCGAGAACGACATGATCGTGAAGCGGGTCTGGATCTGCTGGACTTTCCGACGATCATCTTCTACGAGTCGGGGTATTCGCTACACACTTTGCGGCAGGCGAGCCGCAGGTCCTGGAGGATCGGGCAACGACGTCCGGTACGGGTGAAGTTTCTTTGCTCTGAGGGGACCATGCAGACGTCCTGTTTGCGCCTCATGGGGAAGAAGCTCCTCGTGGCTCTCACGATGGAAGGCAAATTTGCCGGCGAGGGATTGCAAAGCATCGATGAAGACGATGACATGCTCTCGGCGATGGCGCGGGAATTGGTCGAGAGGAACGGCATCGGGGATACCGCCGACTCCGTTTGGAGAGCGCTGAGTACAGAACATCAAAAGCTGTTTCCAGGGAGGTCTCATGACGACGATGATGCTTCCACCCAGATGCCGGGTATTCTGCTGGATACTCAGTCTGACCCCGCAGGTCTTGTTGAAGGAGCCATGGACACCGCGTCGATCGTCGTCTTCGGACAGCGACCGGGCTCACTGGCTAAAAAGCGGCGAACAAAGCCCGTTGTTCCCGAACAGGCGTCCCTATTCAGCTTGAGTTAAATCAGGCAAAATAAGCCAGACGCCACACGTCACCTAGCCCGACCTAGTAAATTGAGGTCTTTAGGTGACGAGAACCGCGGGTGTAGCCCGAAGGAGTTGGAAATGTTCAAACCGAATCTGAGCATTCTTCCAGAGCCTCAAAGGCAACTTTGGGCGGAGCTAAGGAATACTCCGAAGACGTTCGTGCTCTATGGAGGTACAGCTCTGGCACTGCGGCTGGGACACCGACAATCGGATGACTTCGACTTTTTCTCGAACCTGCCCTTTCACCCCAATTCGCTGCGCGACAGCGTCCCCTATTTGAAAAACGCCGAAATGACCCAATTCCAAGACAACACACTCACGGCGATTGTGGATCGGAATGGCCCGGTGAAGCTTTCCTTCTTTGGATCTTTGAGAATCAAGCGCGTTCACGACCCTGATGTTGTCCAAGAGAATGGGATTCAGGTTGCTTCGATGCTGGATCTTCTTGCGTCGAAGCTGAAGACCGTTCAGTTAAGGGCCCAGGCGAAAGACTATCGAGACGTTCTGAGCACACTCGACGCGGGCTTGAGCCTGGCCGAGGGTTTGGCTGCGGCCGCGGCGATCTATGGGAAGGATTTCAACGGAGCACTAAGCCTCAAGGCGCTAACGTTCTTCGAGGATGGTGACCTTCCCAGCCTGGCAAGCACAGTGCAAAAACGTCTCCTGGAGGCGGCAACTTCGGTTAACTTAAGAGAACTCCCGGCGGTTGTGGCACGATCTGGTCTGAGCCGGCAGGAAGCAGAATCATGAACTACTCTGAGGATCTCAAGCGCGTGGCAAAACGTGTTGTTTGGTTCAAAGCGCCCGAAGAGACGCTACGAGACCCCAAACTGTTCCTTGCACACCTGATGACCTATGGAACCCTCGACGATATCGCTACCGGGATGAAGTACTATGCTGACGCTGATTTTGATCTCGTCTTGAAGGATCCGCCTGCTGGAATCTTCGACCGTCGCTCGTGGAACTATTGGAACCTGCGCTACCACCATGAACCGGTTCCGCCACTGCCACAGCGCCTGTTTCCCGGGACCAATGTCGTCAGCACTTGATCGGTACAGATCATAAGCCTGTCGCTCCAATCGTCCCTAAAGCTGAATACGGCTACGCAACAATCCAACCCAGAAATTCCCGCTCGCAACCTGCGCTGAGCGGACCCCTCGCCTACCTTTCTCAAACGATTAACAGCAAATAGTGGCTGCGGCTTGCGCCGTCGCTCATTTTCCAGAATGTCAGTCCAAAGCAACAAGGAGGAAAGAAGTATGTCAGAAACTAGTACGCTCATTGGCTACGGCGGCCGAACGATTGGCCGCCAAGAACTAGCACTGGTGCCAACACCAGAGGCAACGGAAACTCACCGCCCGGTCGCGCATCACGAGATCGTGCAAGCTCTGGTCGAGACTCTCGGGTTTCGCCACATCGGCGTCGTCCACGACGAGTACGCGGTCTCGCCGGACGGCATGAAAGCCTTCGGCGTTCTCGATCTCGAAACCGAGATGGCAGGGTGCCGTTTCTCCATCGGCCTGCGGAACTCCCACGACAAGAGCATGCGTTTGGCGACCTGCGAATAACGGATAGTCTTTTCGATCTGACCGAGCAGGAGCGAAATCAGGTAGAAGCCGGAAGAGAAGGAATGACCGATCACTTGTATTTGGTCGGCGACTACGAAGCAGCAGCTTCCATCCCAATTGGTGCGACGCTCGCGCGCCTCGAAGCGGAGAACGATCTTCTTCCAGCCGCCTTTTATCAGGTCCTCACCACAAATCTCTACAAGTGGATGCGCGTGTACGACTACTTAGACGCCCAGGAGCACGCCGAGATGTGGATGGAGGATCTGAACGACGAAGAATTGGAAGCGTCGGTCTATCGCAAAGTGGACTTGGAAATTCCAGCCTGTATCAAGAGACACGCTAAGACGCTCAAGTACGGGAGAGCCCGGAACTTGCTGCAGGAAATCACGCCCCACACAAGCGCGGCCCGCGAACTAGTCCGACGCTTGCTTGAAATGGATGCTCATGGCCAAGCGCACAAACACGCATGGCCCGGCCGACTCAGTGAGGGGGACGTACCAGGCATCGACGAATGGCTCATGGATGCCGAGAATTCCCGGCCGGGGTGTCTGATCACCTGGTACGAGAATGATGCAATCAACGCCTGCTTTGACGAAGAAGCGCAGCACATGGGCGAAAACGGCCCTTGCCAGCCGAATGTGGCACTTGCTATTCACCTGGATAAGCCAACGAAAGAGCTAGATGAAGAAGTGCGCCGCGTCTTCGATCACGCCGGAGCCATGCTTCGTTCGTTGGCTTCCGCTGCCAAGATCGTCGAAATCATCAGGGACGTCTACGATGAATATCTCCGTGAACATCGGATCGAGTCAGGACTTCCGGTTGAGCCGGGCGCTGCTGGTGTACGGGAAGAGTAGCGATCAGGGCTACCCGTATCGCCATCCTTTTGTAACTCTCCATGAAGTGATGCATGACGGCGACGTCGCGCGACTGGCGGAAGGCCAGTTGATGACGCCGCAGATGTTGATCGACCTGATGGCCGGTCTTGGTAGATCGGTCCCAGCCGAGATCTTGCCGGCGCGGGTGCTGGTCCGCACGGCGGAAATGATCGTTTGGTGGAGCCCCGCCCGCGAGCAGACCATGTTCTTCAGTGACCGCGGTGGCGATCCTGCCTTAAGGGGCATGAATGGCAAGCTCTATCCACACCCGCCCTTGTTGTTCAAGGCCTGCGGGAGTCACTTGTGGGTCCGCGCTTTTGCCAAAGACGAACGGCCGACGGCGGAAACCACGCTGTGCATGGCCCCGTACTGGAACTGCTACGACAACGGCGTGTGTTGCACCGGGAGCATGAAGATTCCGCAGGAGAAATCAGTCGCTGCCATTGACTTGTGGGAGGAGTCGTTCTTCCAGAGCGAATTCACGCACGCCTCCAGCGTTCGCAAGTATGTCCGTTTTCGCGGCGGCTTCCTGGCGATGTGGCAATCCCTGGCAGGACAAAAGGCGTTTCCACAGAAGTATCTGGTGAGGCTGCAGCAGACGCTTGCGGAGTTCGTGAGGAACGATGACCACACCTATCGAAACGACAATCGCCGCGAAGACTGAACATCAAATTCCTGGTGCTCTGCTGCAGAAGAAGGTTCAGGTCACCGTAGTCGGTTGTGGCGGGACGGGAAGCGCCATTGCCGCCGGATTGCCGTACCTGCACCAAGCCATCGTTGCTTTGGGGCATCCGCACGGGCTGGACGTAACTTTGGTTGACGGCGACCGGATTTCCCGCACCAACTGCGTCCGCCAACCTTTCAGTGAGAGTGAGATCGGACTGCACAAAGCGACGGTGCTCGCCACCCGGATCAATCTGTTTTGGGGACTTGGGTGGAAAGGAGTGCCGCACTTCGTCGATGAAAGTTGGGGGCAGGAGACCGACATTCTGATTGGCTGCGTGGATTCTCGTGCCGCTCGGAATGCCATGACCCGCACTCAAACCTACTGGAACTGCCACTATTGGCTGGACTTGGGCAACAACGCCGATAGCGGCCAGTTCGTGCTGGGGCAGCCCGAAAACCAGAGAAACAAAGCGCGAGACTTGCGCTTGCCGACGGCTTGGGAGCTCTTCCCTGAACTCATCAACGCGAAGCTTGACAAGAAGGACAAACTTCCGCCGTGCAGCGCGTTAGAGGCGTTGGAGCGACAGGAGCCTTTTGTGAACCAGACACTCGCGTACCAGGCGCTGGCGATGCTTGCTCGGCTGTTCCGATACGGGCGGCTTTCGTATCATGGCGGATTCGTGAATCTGCGGACGGGTCGCACAACCTCGCTTCCAGTCGACCCGATCCTATGGCAACGGATGAAGACGCGGTCATCCAATTCCGAATACCCCAGAAACAGAAGGAAGAAGAGAGGTGGTTAGGCAATGAGCCAAAGCTTTCGGCCGGTGAAAGAAATCTGGAATATGCACTCCTCCTGCTTCGTTGAGCCTGAAGAGTTGATTGCTCTGCTTCATGACCTTGCCGCCAGAGTGGGTACGGCCAGCGACGAGCACGAATATGGAGACAACAAGGCAGTCTGGCTTGAAGATGGCAAGAAGGTTCTGGACTACATGGAGGTAGACGAGCGCTTCAATGCCGCCAGCTTCAAGGACAGCATGGAAGAGCAAGGGCTAGTCATCAACCAGAATGACCTAGCCACGCTGATCGACAATATGCGGAGTCTGCTAAAACAGTGGCGGAGCTCTATCGGAGAACGCGGAGAACTGGTGTTCTACATCGATGTTTGTTGAGACCCAAATCCGCAATAATGAACATGGCATAGCACAATTTTTCTCATTGCGCTGGTTTGGTCGCCAGTCGCAGTTCTTTCAATTCGTCCAGGCAGGCAGCGCAATTCCGAATGTGCTCAAGGATGGAGTCGGACCGGAAGGTTGCTGATTCTTTTGCCAGTGTTGTCAGCGCCGACCGGCCAGGACAGCCGACACGTTCGGGATTCGGATGGTTGTCGTGCACCATACGCTCAAATGCGGCGATCAAATCGTCAAGCTTTTCCTTACGGCTCACGATAAGCCCCTCTCGTGATTTTCTAGCACCCCTGGTCTCGATAGCGACCGATTGCTTCAAGCGCTCTTTTTATACGATCTTCCGTTGCACGAAAGCTACATGAATTCGTGAATCTGACAAAAACTGCTTCGCGAACGCGATACTTTCTCTCGACGCGGCCATATATAGGCAAGGGGAACCTTCGACATCTCAGCCAAGAGCATTCGCATTATGGACGAGGAAAACGCTGGCAGGAGGCGCCGCACCTTCCGCTGGTCCAAGGAAGCTCGGGAACTGGTGGGAATCCAATTGAAGGCCCAGCGGGCACAGGCGCGTGGGCAAGATTCTGGCCACGAGCTTCGAGTACTGGTTACAAAGTTGGTAAAAGTCTCCGGTAACCCGAGAGATGCCTGCTCGCGCTTTGCGCGCCAGGCAGGCGTTATCGGTAAGCGGGCGTATTGCCAATGGCCTGAGCGCGCACAACAGAGGTTGCTGGACTTGATCGCTGTGCAACCGTTGCCAGAAGTTGCCCTCGCGATGCGCCGCTCGCCAGGTTCCATCCGCGCCATGCTATATCGGCTCGGTGCAAACTCCAGGATGGGTCAGGACTGGTTCACCAAATACACGCTTGCGGAGGCGCTGCATATTCGGCCTGAGGAGGTCCAGCGATGGATTACTCTCGGCTGGTTGAAGTGCCGTGTTGTGCAGACCGGAAAACTACAAAGAGGGATCATCGATGCAGACGACTTTTCCGAGTTCTGCAAGGCACACAGCAGAGAGGTCGTGGGGCGAAGGTTGAACATCGACAGGCTCAACTTTGTCAAAGACTTTGTGTTTCCGCCGAGCCACGCCGAATTACTGCCGGTGAGGGAAAGTAAGAAGGAAAGGGCTGCGTACGACGAGCAGATGAGCAGAGCGCCGCAGCCAGACTCGATAACCAACAGTACGATGAGGGCCTCGCAACGACCGCATGACTAGAACTGTGGATTGTTGGTCGAGGCAATATCCTGTTGACGGTTAGCCTGGCCCGCAGGCGCCCCCGAGCGATGGTTGTTTAGTTCGCTCTTCACTCGGGCTACGTCTCGCCAAAAAGCGCTACGCAAGGCAGGAACAGATTCGTTCAGTAGCCGTGCCGCTTCCTTCCAGGTATAGCCGGCAAAGCGCAAGGCCAAGATTGTCCGGCTTCTTTCGCTCAGCAACCGCACGATTTGTTCGAGTTCCAACTGAGCGTGGACCTGGCGCGTCCACGTCCGATCTATGGCCCGATTGGACAGCTCTCCCGGTCCACCAAAAGTTTCGAGTCGCCTGAGCTTGGCCGCACGGCGATAGAGAGCTCGTTGAAATGCGATCATGAGTAGGCCATCGATCTCCCGCGAGAAAACCAGGACCCCGCCGCGATCAAGATAGCGCGACACTTGAGCGACAGTGCTTTCCATGAGCTCCGCGGCTTGGCTGTAATCGGAGTTGAGGGATTGCGCCCGCCTGCTGGCGCAACCCCAGATTCCGTGCGCAGCGGCTCGCACGTCGGGTCGAATGGACCTCCCGGCATGATCGACGTCTCTATCCCACCAAAGCGGAACTTCAGGATTGCTCATGCTGCACCAACGGGCCTAATTGCGGCGGAAGTCGATTGCGGCATGAACGAGGGTGCGGTCAGAACCGCGAGTGCGGCGATCCTGATCGAAACAAGCAATGAGTCGAGGGCTGGACATGGCAACGTCCTCCAAAAGAGGTCCACGACGGCTGCATTGGCTGGACGTCGCGGTTCGGAATACTTCCCCACAGTGACCGGAAGGATGGGATATATCCTTAACCAGGACTCGTCATAGGCGGCAATTTTCTTTTTTCTGGTCGTAATTCCAGCCAGAGGGCGCTCCCAGTAAGGGTTTTGCGGTCATGGATACACGCGGATCGACTGTAAGTGTCTGACCGACACACCTGTTCAACCGTTCAACATCCTCGACCATCAACGTCTATGTGAAGCGCCGAAATGCCGAGATGTTCTTATGTCACGGTGGGGAAAGGGCTCATGAGTCTCGCTAGCGCGGTCCGCTTTCGGCATAATGTATCGGGTTCAGGTTCCTGAGAGTTGCCGCCGCCGCTTCGGGGGTGATGTCTCGCTGCGGGCTGGCCAACATTTCATAACCGACCATGAACTTGCGGACAGTAGCAGAGCGCAACAGCGGCGGATAGAAGTGCGCGTGGAAATGCCATTCCGGGTGCGCTTGGCCATCGGTCGGCGACTGATGGAAACCCATCGAATAGGGAAACGATATCTCAAAGAGATTGTCGTATCGTGTGGTGATCTGCTTGAGAATGTCCGCAAGACCGTTGCGCATGGCAGGGTCAAAAGATCCCAGATCGCCGGCGTGTCGCTTGGAGAGCAGCAGCACTTCGAAAGGCCACACCGCCCAGAAAGGCACGACGGCAGCGAATTGGGTGTTCTCAACCACCATGCGTGTCCCCGCTTGTGTTTCCACTTGCAAGTAGTCACACAGCAAGCAAGCGTGGTTATTTTCGAAATATGCCTTCTGCGATTCCTGCTCTTTGCGAGGCTCGTTAGGAATGGTCTGGTTGGCCCAGATCTGACCATGAGGATGTGGATTACTGCATCCCATAGTCTCGCCCCGGTTTTCAAAGATCTGCACGTAGCTGATGTAAGGCAAAGAGCCAATCTCAGCGTATTGTTTCGCCCATATGTCCACCACGCTAGTTATCTCCGGGACCGTCATACGCGCCAGGGTCAGATCGTGGCGGGGTGAAAAACAGACCACCTTGCAGGTGCCGGCCTCAGACTCAGAAAGCAGCAAATCGCGCCCGGAGTCATCTTGTCGCGCGGGTTCAACTTCGGGCTTTAGCGCCGCGAAGTCGTTGGTGAAGACAAATGTTGTCTGGTAGTCGGCATTGCGTGCTCCGCCTGCCCGTTCGTTACCGGGGCAGAGATAGCAAGCCGGATCGTAGGTCAGCGCCGGGGCGGATGCCGCCGCCTCCAGTTGGCCCTGCCAAGGCCGCTCGGCGCGATGCGGCGACACCAGGACCCAATCGCGCGTGAGTGGATTGAAACGTCGATGTGGGTCTCGATAAAGTTTCGCCGGTTCCATTCAGCGTCAGCTTTGCATCCGCGTGCGGGTTATTGCCGCTCCAACGGCAACTTAGTGACTCTCCTTAATCTGGCCAGGCTTGCGCTCCCTGGGCAGGCTCACAAACGTAAATTTCAGGAATGATACCTGTTACCTCCCGGTACGCCTGAGAAATATGTTCCTTGAACGAATCGGAGGCATCAGCTCTTAACAGATTGACCGTGCATCCGCCGAAGCCGCCTCCGGTCATGCGAGCGCCATAGACGCTCGAACTGGACGAGGCCAGGTCGACCAGCAGATCCAGTTCTCTGCAACTCACCTGATAGTCGTCGCGCAGGCTGGCGTGGGACCGGTACATGAAATGCCCGAACCGGTGAGCGTCGCCAGACTGAAGAGCCTTTGCGGCCGCCAAGACTCTTTGATCTTCCGTGACAACGTGCCGGCAACGACGATAAACCGTCGCCGGCAACACTTGCTTCCAGGCTTCGAGATCCGCGACCTCAACGTCGCGCAGGGCGCGGATTCCCGGCAGGTGCGGCTGCAGAAGCTTCACCCCCTCCTCGCAATCGGCCCGGCGGCGGTTGTATTCCCCAGTCGCCAGTTCGTGTCTGACCATGCTGTTGCATAGCACCAGACGGAAATCACGGGGTACTGGCAGGAGTTGATATTCGAGGGAGCGGCAATCCAGCATCAATGCGTGTCCGGTGGCGCCAAAAACGGCGATAAATTGGTCCATGATCCCGCAGCGCATACCAACGTATTCGTGTTCCGCCTTCTGGCATAGCTTCACCAAATCCAAGCGAGGAACATCAATTCCGGAAAGCGAGCTAAGGGCAAGCGCGGTCGCTACCTCCAGAGAGGCCGAGGAACTGAGCCCAGCGCCGAGAGGGACTTCCCCATGAATGACTAGGTTGGCCCCCGCCAGATTGTATCCGGCATTCTGCAAGACAGCCGCAACCCCGCGAATGAAATCGCTCCAGTGCCTTCGGGGTGGGCCGGCCAAGGCATCGAGAGACAGGCTGATCTTTTCGTCGAAGTGCTCGGAGTAGGCTTCCAGGACGCGGTCTCCGCGTTCTTCGGCCGCAACCCAGGTGTAAAACTCGATGGCTGCGGGCATGACGAAGCCATCGTTGTAGTCAGTGTGCTCGCCGATCACATTGACGCGACCGGGGGCGCGGAAAATACGCGGGCTTGCCCCGAACATTTCCCGATAACGAGCCGTCAATATCTCGCTGGCAGACTCGGAGCTTAACAAACGGGAAATCGTCACCGCTCCCCCTCTGTGCGGCCGGCATCGCCCGCGAAGGATCCGGCGTCTGGACGAATTGCGCTAGGGCGTTTCCCAAGTATCAGCATGATCGCCCCAAAAACCAGCAACACCACTCCCCAAGCTAGGTTTACATTGAGGCCAAGCGAGCGCTGGTAAATTTCCCTGTCGCTGAAAGCGCCAAACGCCACCAGCAATAATCCGATCACGCTGAAGAGCAGGCCGATCGGCAAACGGATATCCAATCCCATCGCAACTCCTACCAGAAGATAATATTCAGTATTAAAGCCAACACCAGCACTGCAACTCCCAGCGCCTCCGGTCTTTGGTACCAAGGCAAGTTGCCTTCGGAAGTCCGCATGGTCAGCGAATAGACGAGGCCAACGAGTTCCTCTTCCTTGCGAGGCTGGGTTACCAAACTCACTACAATAGTGACCACCATGCAAACCGACCACGCCCAGATGGCGGTCCAGAAGTTCTGGGCCATTTCGCTGGGATAGGTGTGCACGGTGGCGAGCCAACCGCCCTTGATCCCAGTGACCGCCCCGACGGGGAGCGTCAGGCCGTGGTGTACGGCCGCAGCGACCGTACCTGATAGCAGGCCCCCAAACGCGGCATGCCCGGTGGTGCGCTTCCAAAACATTCCCAGCAGAAAGGTTGCGAACAGCGGAGCGTTGACGAAGGCGAAAACGAGTTGCAGAAAATCCATGATGTTGTTGAAGCGAGTAGCGGCGTAGGCTGCGGCAACAGACAGCGCGATTCCGAATACGGTCGCCATTCGACCTACCCAGAGATAGTGCTGATCGGTTGCCCCTTTGTGGATATAAGCCTGGTAGATATCGTACGTCCAGACGGTGTTAAATGCCGTCACGTTACCCGCCATACCGGACATGAAACTGGCTAGCAGAGCAGTTATGCCCAAGCCTAACAATCCAGTCGGGAGATAGTGCACGAGCATGTCAGGCACCGCGAGATCGTAGTCAAGCAGGGGCTTGCCGTTTGTATCCAGCATCGGCAGTCCGGTAGTTTCGTTTATCTTCGGAGGAATGAGGCCGCGGCCAGCTGCGGCCGTCTCGCCCTGCATTGCGCCTATCCCGTGCGCACTGGGGAGAAGGCCAGGGCGTTGAGCGGGGAGCGAGACTGCAATCAGTCCCGGAAGGACGACGAGGAACGGAAAGACCATCTTGGGAAAAGCCGCGATCAACGGTGTGCGGCGGGCCGCGCTCATAGACTCCGCGGCCATGGCACGCTGCACTACGAGAAAATCCGTGCACCAATAACCAAAGGACGATACAAAGCCTAGTCCCATCACCAGGCCGAACCATTCCACTCCCAGCAGGTTTGTATGTGGGTTGCTCATGCCCCGCCAGGAGTGGGTGTAGGCCGTGGGAAGTTGTTGTTTGATTCCGCTCCAGCCTCCGACATCTTTCAGACCCAAAAGAACCAGAGGCAGAAAGCCGGCCACGATCAAAAAAAATTGGAGTACTTCGTTGTAGATTGCGCTGACCAGTCCTCCCAGCAAGATATAGACGAGCACAACGATTGCCGAGATGATTATGCTGATGTGAAAACCTGCCGACAAGGGCAGGCCCATGCTTCTGAGAGGAGCATCGAAAATATGCAGCGTCTGCATGAGTTTCGCCATGGCGTAGACGGAAATGCCGGAGGAAAAAACCGTCATCGTGGCAAAAGAGATGGCATTGAGTCCTCGCGTTTTCTCGTCGAAGCGGAGCCGCAGATATTCGGGTACGGAGCGCGCGCGCGATCCGTAATAGAACGGCATCATGAATATGCCGACAAACACCATGGCGGGAATAGCGCCGATCCAGTAAAAGTGGCTGGTGGCGATGCCGTACTTGGCGCCAGAAGCGCCCATGCCGATAACTTCCTGAGCCCCCAAATTGGCGGAGATAAAGGCCAGACCGCAAACCCACGCGGGAATCGAACGGCCAGCAAGGAAAAAGTCCGTACTGGTCTTCATGTAGCGTTTGAGGGCTACACCGATCCCAAGTACAAAGACCGAATACACCGCCATAATGATCCAGTCAATGCTGGTAAGACCCATTCCGGAATCTCCTCAACGCTAAATATCGATCATCTTCAACTCCCTCCGCTAGAAGAAAACGCCATTTAGCGAAGAGCAGAACTTGGGATACGGCGGAAATTGTCAGGGCCTCGATGAATCGATTCGAAGCCTTTCACCATTCACCCCTTGGCCGCTATGATCACCTGGGCTGCCTGAAGTCCCGGCGAAACCGCCCTGACCTGAATCTGACCCGCTTTGCCATTCGATTTCACAAGGGCGAGGCCGAGTCCGTTGAAAGCCTTTCGACGGTTAGATTTGTAGTCTTCGTGGCTCGCGGGGTCTCCATTGTCCGTTCCAAGAAGCGACCCTGCGCCCTCAATCTCGAAGGTCACCTCATTGTCCGCGGTAGGCACGACCCGGCCGTTATCGTCCAAAATCTGGACGATGACGTGAGCCACATCACGTTGATCCGCTACAAGGGACTCCCGATCAGACGACAAGCCGATCGCATTTGGCTGCCCTGCGGTGAAAATCTCAGCCGTTGCGACGATCTTCCCGTCTTTAGTCCCGACCGCTTTCAGAGCGCCCGGTTCATAGGGCACGTCCCAGGACAAGTGCAGGTCCCCTGTGGTCCGCGGAACTTTCGCCCGCGCCGGCAGGTTGCCCCAGCTGCCCTCCATGCCCAAGCGAGGAAACTCATACCCTTTCACTCCAAGCGACCGTCCGTTGAGGAACAACTCAACTGTGTTGCAATTCGTGAAGCAGGTCACGGGAATGATCTGCTCCTCTCTGGCTTTCCAGTTCCAATGAGGAAACATGTGCAGCACTGGCTTGTCTGTCCACTGGCTCTGATAGAAGTAATAGCCGTCCTTCTTGAAGCCGCAAGTGTCGATTACGCCTGAGGACGAGCCCTTCATCGGCCATCGCGCCTCGCCCAGGTGATCGATGCCGGTCCACATGAAATCTCCGGCGACGTAGTTGTAGGTGCTGACAAATTTCCACAGCTGCTCCACGTCGACATTTCTTCCGCGCAAGAATTGAAAGAAAGCCGGCGCCGGAGTCTTGGAGGGAAACAAGTCGGGATACTCGCCCCGGATACCCCCCATCGACTCGCTCTCCGTTCCGATGAATCGCCGTTGCGGAAAGTCGTTGGCGGTCAATGCTGTAATACTTTTCTCTTCGGTCGCGCCAGCGGTCTACATAGTTGTAGCCCACGACATCGAGAAGAGCGAGAAACTCCGTACTTGCTGCCTCGGCGGCGGGCTCGGAGTGAATGTGATCGCAGCCGGCGGTCACCAAGCGGGTGGGGTCCTCAGCGTGAAAGACCGCGAGCAACTTCCCCAGCGTCTCCGGACCCTGCGGGCTGCCCTGGTCTCCGATTTCGTTACCGGCGCTCCAGAGTACTACGGAGGGATGATTACGATCGCGCCGCGCAAAGTTTTGAACGTCGCGCTCATACCATTCGTCGAAGTACTTGGCGTAGCCGTTGGGACCGATTTGGCCCTTCGGCACTTTCCACTCGTCGAAAGCCTCATTCATTACGAGGAATCCCATCCGGTCGCATAAATCCAGAAACTCCGCAGCATAGGGATTGTGGCTCGTGCGAATGGCATTGCATCCCATCTCCTTCAGACTTTCCAGACGCCGCTCCCAGACCCTCTCCGGAACCGCAGCGCCCACACAGCCGCCATCATGATGAAGACAAGCTCCCTTGATCTTCACGCGTTCACCATTCAATAAAAATCCTTGATCCGCTTCAAAGACGGCTTCGCGAATGCCAATCGGTGTATCGTATTCATCCACCACTTGGTGTTGATTTCGAACTGTGCTGTGGATTTTGTACAGGTACGGATCAGCAACCGACCAGAGGTGCGGGGTATTCACCTTGATCTGCTGCAGGAATTCGTATTCCTTACCGGCGGCGACGTCCTGGCCAGTCTCGGCGCTTTGAACTGCGTTTCCGTCACGGTCAAGAATGCTGGTGACCAGCGTGCAACGGGCCGCACTCCCGCTTTCGTTGCGAATCCTTGTACTGACGCGAAGTGTCGCCACGTCCTTCGACACCTTCGACGAGCTAACGAACGTTCCCCAGTGGGCGATGTGCACTTGGTTCGTAGACAACAGCCAGGTGTGCCTATAGATGCCCGACCCGGAATACCAGCGGCAATTAGTCTGGTGTGAGTTGTCGACTTTGACGGCGATCACGTTCTCGCGCCCGAATTTCAGGTGCGGCGTGAGGTCATAGAAAAACGGAACATATCCGTAAGGGCGCTTGCCGAGAAACTGACCATTGATCCACACCTCGCTGAGCTGGTAAACCCCGTCGAACTCGATGGTGAGCTTCTTAGCTTTGTACGGATCCGGAAGCCGAAATCGCTTACGATACCAGCCAATGCCGGTGGGAAGATATGCACCACAAAAACTCGATGGTTCTTTCTCGTCGAAAGGACCCTCGATGCTCCAATCGTGCGGTAGATCCAAGGTTCTCCAGTCTGCGTCAGAAAATTCGGGCACTTCAGCACCCGGGAAGTCGCCCTTGCGAAACTTCCAACCAAAGTCAAAGCTCTCTCGGATTCTTGGCGTGACCGTTTCGGATTGAGACTGCGCGTAGCTGGCGCCGATGAATGAAGATGCAGAAACGACGGCCGCCGTGCTGACCGCCCCCTTGAGCAGTTGCCGCCGGCTCAAGGAACTCTGCAGCACGCCCTCTTTTTTCATCGGCGGCTCCTTAAGGCGCGAAGAAGCTTTCGTTCTAGTGCAGAGAGACAGATCATCGGCCACCCAGCGCATCCAACGCCGCCAATGGCGTGGAATAGTTTGGATCGTTCACGTCGGTTGAGCCCGACGTGTCTGCGTTATCGAAGATCGTCAGGCCGTTCCACACGTAGATTGCATCGGGCAGATTAGTGCCGCCATTGAAATAGCCGCCGTTCAGCCTGGGAATGTTGACGCCCGCAGGATCCCAGTATGCGATACCCATTCCCAAGTTGTTGGGCAGGCCCTGCTGCACCGTCTGAAGATCGGTCAGGAATTGCGCCTGGAGCGCGGTGCTTGGCGGGCTGTACCAGGGATCGTTCGAGTCGAATCCATTCTCGTAATGCTCTCCCGCTTCGATGATGAAAATGGGTTTGCCTATGCTGTTGGCGGCCGCCACGAGCACATCCTGCTCCACCGGCTGGTTGTTGGGATTGCTTTCCGCAGCTTGTTCATCGGTCAAGGGACCGTGAAAGAACGGATAGTAACTTTGGCAGATCGCATCGTAGGAAATGCTATTTTGATTGGCCAGGGTAAAGAACTGTGTGAGGTTCCACGCGGGAGTAATGTGGATGCAGGTCAGCGGTGCGGGAATCGCGGGGCCGATCGAAGTATCGGAAGCAGCGTCGGCAACCGCCTGCATGGCCTGAATCTGCAAAGAGGCAAAGTTGCCAAAGTTCGCGTCCGTCGGACTGCCGAGAGAACCCATGAATCCAGTATCGACTTCGTTGCCGATTGTGACCAAGTCGGGCATCACGCCTGCCTGGCGATACATCTCGACTTCGCCTTTGACATAGGAGTAGATATCCGTCTGGAGCTGCGTGAGTGTGTCGCTCGCCCACGCCGGGGGCACGCTCGATGAGCCTCCGCCATCGAAGAGCAGGGTCAACTCCACGCTCATGCCGAGATTCTTGGTTCGTCTCGCCAAGTCGAGATCCTGCGAATCGGTTTCGGCATAGCAGGCGGTACCGGTGCATCCGGGCTGCGATGGGTTGGAATAAGGAGGCGCCGAGCTTGGCCTGACCCGCACCAGGTTGACGCCGTGGTTCTTCAGAATTTGAAGAACATCGGTCTGAACGCCCGCGTCTTTCCACCACACGAGGCCGGTGGAGATGCGCGCGGCTTCCTGCTTCTCTAACAGGGCATTATCCACGCCTCTTAGAAACGCTGGGCGCAGCAGCCACTGCTGGCTTTGCGTTGCGCTTCCCGATAGCGCGGTCTGTAAAAGAAATGCACCGCTGGAGGCCGAAGGCACATCCAGCAACAGGCCTGTGCTTTGGTTTGAAATTGTGTAGTAGCCGTTGGTTGCAGGGGTGAGAATCCACTGTTGTGTGGTGGCACTGCCGCATGGATTCTGTACCACGTACATCACTCCGGAAATGTTCGCACTATCAAAGCACAGGCCATTCTGAATATTGCTAATCTGCCAAGAGTTTCCCGACGCTGCGGTGAAGGTCCATCTTTGGCTGGTGTTGGTGAAAGTTCGTGGTTGCTGGAGCAAGTGGTCGCCGGCTATCGTGGAGTTGTCGTTCAGGTCGACCTGCAATCCGCTTAGCTGATCGAGGATGTAATAGGCTTGGCCGTCAATCGGAGTGATGTCGACGGGTTGCGGAGGCTGCTGACTCGGTCCGGCAACGATGAGGCTGGCCGAGGCCGCGCCACCATTTCCGGCTTCGGTCGAGGTCACGGCGCTGGTCGTATTGTTTTGCGTGGCGGAGGTTGTGCCCGTCACGTTGACTGCGAAGCTGCACGCAGCGCCGCCTGCCAGGGTGGCGCCCGAAAGACTGACGCTGTTCGAACCAGCGACCGCCGTGATCGTTCCGCCTCCACAGCTGCCTGTTAGGCCATTGGGTGACGATACGGTGAGTCCAGACGGAAAAGCGTCAGTGAAGCCGATCCCGCTCAGAGAGGTCGCGGCGTTGGGATTGGTCAGATTGAAGGTCAGCGCTGTCGTGCCGTTCAATGGCACGCTGGCCGCCCCAAAGACCTTCGCGATCGTCGGTGGCAACTTGGCCGGAGGAGGGGGAGTGCCGGATCCGGATGAACCTCCGCCGCAGGCTGCAGTCCACAGCAAGCTCAGAGCCACGCCGAGAAACAGCGGGATGGAACGCACTCTCATCCGGAATCTCTGAGCTGTCTTCCGATCCTCTTTATTCCTATTCTTGTCGGTCACTGTCTGGCATCTCATCGCCTTGCGCCTTGGGCCGAATATTCATTTGGTGATACAGGTCTTTGACTTGGTCCTTGGTTTTCTTGATCTCCTGAAAGAGGCGCATTTCCTTCTGCGCCTGGTCCTCCATTTGAAGACGCCTATACGCGGAAGCGAGGCGGTAATGCGCCTCACTATTCAGCGGGTCAAGCTGGATTGCGGCCCGAAGATAATTGATGGCCTCCTGCGGCTTCTGCCGCATCATCAGGAGTCTAGCCAAACCTAACTGGGCTTCTTCTTCGTTGGGGTTGAGCTTGTAGGCTCGTTGGTAGTGGACGAATGCACGGTCCGGGTCGGACTGCGACAATGCGATCCCGCCCAGCCCGCACTCCGCTTTGGCGGCATCGCCGTCAATCGCCTCCACGTCTTCGAAGTCTTTTTCAGCTTCCGCCTGGGTTGCGGGATCGTGGGGTGATGATTGAAGGATCGCTTCTCCCAACTCAAAACGAACGCCCGCTAGGCGTGGGTCGATCTGCAAAGCTTTCTTATAGTGTTCGATCGCGTGTGGGAGATCTCCGCCGTTGATCAAATGCTCGGCGATCGCTTGTTGCATGCGCGCCGAGTCGGGTGCAAGCACGGCCAGCTTATTCAGCGTGTCATCGGCCAACTCGGAGTAGACGCGTTGTGCCATGAACAGCACATCCACGTTGTCGGGATCGAGATCCACCAGCGATCGCATTACGGTAGCTGTGGCGCCGGGTTCTCCTTGTTGATCGTAGAGAGCCGCTAGCTCCAGGCCGACCTGCAGGCGCAACGGCTTGTCTTTCAGCTTTGAAAAGGACTTTTCCAACAAAGCGCGAGCGGAGGGATCACCCAATCTTCTTTGGCAAATTCCCAGGAGAGCCTGCGATTTCACTAAAGCGGGATCAATCGCCACAGCCTTGCGCAAATATTGGGAAGCATTCCGATAATCGCGCCGAAAGAATGAAATCACACCCAAGTTTGCGTAGGCCTCGGCATTTCTTGGATCGAGCGCGAGGACAGCATCCAACTCCTCAACCGCGGAGTTGGGATCGTTTGCCTTGAGGTACGCCGCCGCCTTCCCGAGGTGATCGTGAATCTCCGCGGCGGGGGAAGTTGCGGTTTGCGCGCCCGTGACTATAAGCGCGCTCGCAAGCAGCGTGAGAACCAACATTAGCTGCCTGCCGCATAAATACCTCCGGTTCGAAGCCACGGCAAGAAAGGCGCCAAAGGGAAACGCGGATTCGTGAAGCTTAGTAGGTTGAGACTCTTTCATGGAGGAAAGATACCGCAAAATCCGCTGCTCCGGCGAAGTGACGAAAAACTGCGAGGTGCGGAAGGGCTGCTTCCGCACCCCGCGGGGATGGGTTAGTTAAACTCTGACTGCGGGCTCAGAATTTAATGTGAGCGCCTAGCTGTATTATGCGCGTGCCCCCTTCGGTGCCGGTGATGGTGCCAGCGGTGGCATTGGATAATTGGGGGGTGCCCTGGCCGGCTCCGCACGGCGGCGGCGAATTCAGCGCGAGGGAACAACCGATGCCAACGTCGTTATTCGGGTTGGCCCAGTTAATATGATTGAACACATCAAACATGTCGGCCCTTATTTCGAGCTTCACCGACTCGTAAAGGGCGAACTCCTTTGCGACACTGAAGTCCACGTTCGTGAAACCCGGTCCAGTCAGGATGTTGCGTCCGGCATCGCCAAAGGTCCCAGGCGCCGGGTTGGTGAAGGCCGCTGGGTTGAACCACATTGCGTTGCTACGATGCGACACGCCTGGGTTACCCACCACATCGGGATATAGCGTGGAGCCGTTGCTGATCGACGAGGATAGTCCCGGATCAAGAGCAGTTGCGATGCCCGACTGGATCACCGGGGTAAACGGAGTCCCCGAGTGCCACTGCAAAAGAGTGGAGACGCGCCAGCCACCCACGACCGGCTCAACATACCTAGGAACTGCATATCTGCGCCCACGGCCGACCGGCAACTCATAAACAACCTGACCGACCAGGGTGTTCGCCGCGTTACCGTCAGACAAGCCGTAATTGGCAGCGGGGTCATAGGCATTCTGGTAGATATCAATACCCGATCCGTGACCACCCCCGGTGCCGGTATCGAGCCATTTCGACCAGGCGTAATTGACCTGGAAGTTCAAGCCATACGACATCCTCTTCTGCAGGCGCAATTGCAGTGCGTTGTAATTCGAATATCCATCGTAGATTTGAGCCTGGATATCGTTGAAGATGGGATTCGGGTTCCCGCAGTTATAGCCCGTGCACCCGAATGCGCTTATAGGCGCCTGGTTGACATTCGTTTGAAAGTTCAGGTTCCTGCCACGGGTGTAGACATAGCTTGTGTCCAACAATATGTTCCCCGCGAACTCGTGCTGCACGCTAAGAAGATAATTCTGAACGTAGGTAGTGGGCATACTCCGCGGGTAGTACTCCACGCCGCTGAAGTTGGAGACGGTCGAGGTAAGAGTTTGCAGCGTTGGATAGACGACCATCAAGCCGGAGCCGGGAATGGGACCCTGGTCCAATGGAAACACAGCGCTGCCGTTTTGGTACCCGTTGTCGCCGACCTGGTGGGGGTTGAAGCCGAGGCCGAGCGCGCCATCGGTATAATTCTCGGAATCACGTGGAGCGTCGAAAATGCCGAAGCTCGCGCGAACCGCCCACTTTGCTCGGGGTGACCAGACGATGCCGATTCGGGGTGCGAATTCCTTATAATCGGCGTTTTGGATGGTCGACATGTTGCTCGTGGGCCCGCCATAGACCGTGTCTCCCTGGCCGCCAAAGAGGATGGCCCCTTTGTAGATCCCGCCATCCGCCGGGTTCGGCAGAAACGGGTCGTAATTGCCGAACAGGTTGTTTTTCACGCCCCAGCCGGATTGTGCCTGCCAGCGGAGGCCCAAGTTTAGCGTCACGTGCGATGAGACCTTGATGTCGTCGCTGCCGAACAACGCCGTGGTCCACATATGAGCGCTGGTCGGGTCGGAATTGTAAACGTACCATCCATAAACGTCACCAGCCAGGAAGTCGCCATACGGGATTCCGGTGACGCCCCCGTTAAATTCGAAATTGCCCGAGCTTATGTCTCCCCAGTTGGTGTAGTTTTGGTAAGACCTATCGTATTCGCCACCAACTTTGATCGTATGCCTGCCGTGAATGAGCGTAAGGACATCCGAAACAAGGTAGCTTCCCTCGCCCAGAACGGCAGAGATGTTGCCGTTTTCGTTGCATCCGGCGCCCTCAGCGATGCATCCAGATCCATTTCCGCCCCCTGGCGCATCAATCTGGATTTTGGGAAACACATTGGACGGAGCATTGGTGCCGTAGATCGGCTCCAGCCCGACGATCGTTGGATCGTTCTTATTAAGGGAGGGCGGCGAGTACTTATCGAGCTCGCGGCTGGCACCTATACGAAACTCGTTCAATAGGGTCGGGCTAATCGTATAGACTTCCGAGAGCTGCGAGGTCAGATCGTCGGTAAACCCTTTTTGAGTCGATGTAGCGTCGTTGGGGTAGAGAGGATCCGCGGGGACATAAGTGGACACCGTGGGGAAATAGTTGAAACTAAACGAGAGTCGTTGTTTGGAGTTGATGTTGTAATCGACCTTGCCGGTATACCACGTGTCCGTGTCCGGACTGCTCCCGTTGAACACAAAATCGTTAGTGGTGTTGGGGCAGGTTTGGGGAACGCTGGCTGACGGATTCACTGGCCCGGGGCATCCCGCGATCCATCCCGGAGCGTTTGCCGCCGGGAAGAACTTCTGAAGATTCAACGCCACGGTATCCTGAGGTACCAGCAGCTGGCCTGTGGTGGGGTCAAAAAAGGCGGGATTCGTAGCTCCGTTAGTGCCGAAAAAATTCCCTTGTTCCTCTGCGGCGTTCGGATAACTATATTTTCCCGAAGTCGGAGCAACCGCAGGGTTACGCTGGTAGAGGAAGAAGAAAAACAGCTTATTCTTTATGACCGGCCCGCCCACGCTGCCGCCGTAGGTATTCCAGTGCTCCACCGACTTCACCTCGGGCGCAGGATTGTTATAACCTCTGGAGTTGAATGCAGTGTTCTGAATGTATTCATACCCGCTACCGTGCCATTGGTTAGTCCCACTCTTCGTGATCACATTAATGGAAGTAAGACCACCGCCATACTGCACGTTCGCGTTGGCTGAATTGATGGATACCTCGCCAATGGCGTCCACTGGCATATAGTAGTTGCTGCCGTTGAAATCTCTAGGAGCGGTTGCAGGCCCCCCGTCAGACAGAAAGTTAATGTTGTAGGACTGCGTGCCGTTGACTCCGACCCCCTGGCCATTGATTTCGCCTGCTCCTCCGCCGGTATTCGCGCCGGGAATAAGCTGGATCAACTCGGCGCGCCAGTCTGTACCCACGATAGGAGCCGCGCTAACCGCCTCGGTGCCAATGTTGATGTGCTGGTCTGAGGTCTCCGTTTCCACCAGTGGGGCGTCGCCCGTCACCACGACCAGTTCACTGGCGGAGCCCACTTGCAACGTGCTGTTCACTTCGATGGTCTGAATTTCGAGAGTAATACCCTCGCGCACAAACTTGCGGAAGCCAGTTTTCGAGAAGGTGACCCTGTACGGGCCGACCGGAACGGCAGGCACGTCGTAAATGCCTTCTGCGTTGGTCGTTACGGTTGTATTCACTCCGGTTTGCACGTTCGCGATGGTAACGGTCGCACCAGCGACAGCTGAGCCCGTCGAGTCCTGGACCGTCCCCTTGATTTCTCCAGTGTTCGCGTTCTGCCCAAAAGCAAAGGTAGCCGTTAAGCCTGCGACCAACAGCACACAAATGCGCCCAAAGTGGCGAATCATCCCGAGCCTCATCGTGGAGCCTCCTGAAGTTAACTCCCGCCGACAGCAGCGCTCGAAGTCATCTTGGATTTTTTCGGCGCAACCATGCTTCCGACCGGGAGCTGCTAATACAAGCGCACTACCGATGCGGAATCGTATGCTCATGCGACCATCCGCGAATCCGCCAAAAGTAGGATTAAGGGCAAAAGTATTTATCTTGACAACAGGGATTGACTTATGAAAAGGGCTTCTCCAGGTGTACGAGACCGCGCTGCAGGGCTGTGACTACGGCCTCCGTGCGGTCGCTAACGTTCAGCCGAAGAAGAATCGCGCTGACGTGGCATTTCACAGTGGCCTCTGTGATGTGCAAGCAGGAGGCGATGTCTTTATTGGTCTTTCCGCTCGCGAGCAGAGAAAGCACTTCTTGCTCTCTCGCGCTTAGCTCTGAGTCGGGCATGCGCGATGCCAGAGCGCGGGCAACCGGAGGCGGTAAAAAACGCCCTCCCTTGTGCACGCGCTGCAGCGCCTCCACGAGCGTCTGATACGGCATCCCTTTGATGACATAGCCCTGCGCTCCTGCTTCCAAGGCCCGGTGGATATCGGCATCCCCCTCGTAGGTTGTCAGGACAACAAATCGGGCTTGCGGGTGAGTTTGGCGAATCGAGCGAATTGCATCCACTCCGCTCATTTTCGGCAACCGCAGATCCATCAGCGTGACGTCCGGTCTGTGCTTGAAGAACAGCGCGACCGCTTCTTCTCCCGTGCCGGCCTGGGCGACAACCGTCATGTCGGAGCGCGCATTCACAATCGATGCAACCCCTACCCGCATGAGAGGATGATCGTCGACAACCATTACCTTGACCTTATCGAGGTTGTGGTCGACGTTGACCGTGTTCATATCGGCGAGACTCCGTTTCCTGTCGTCGATGCCTTGCGAGGAACGGACAATGTCAATTCCGTTCCGACGCCAGGCCAGCTATTCAAAACGAGTGCTCCACCAATGCGTTTCGTGCGCTCCTGAATACCAACCAGTCCGTAGTGGCCGTTGGGTTGCGACGACGTTACCTCCGGGTCAAAACCACATCCGTCGTCGCGCACCTGCACCCTGAATCTCTTTCTCTCGAACCCAATGTCGACGTGGACCTTGGCAGGCTGGCCATGGCGAATGGCATTGTGCAGGGCTTCCCTCACCACCATGAGCAGTTCGTGTGCCGTGGATTGATCCAGATCAAACGGTCTGCCCGAGATTCGATATTCCACGGGCACTCCAAACTCATGGCTGACCTGCTGGGTCATATCGCCGATTATCGGACCAATCGCCGTAGCGGAACCGTCGGCGTGACGGAGGTCCCATACTGCTTCTCTGGCCTCGTTGATGGTGGTGCGCAATTGCGTCCGTACCACGCTCAATAAGTCGTCTTTGGCAGAGGCTTCGGTATCGTCGAGACTGGAATGAGCCTCCAGCAGCGCGGAAACCCCAGCGCAGCCCTGAATGAGCGTGTCGTGCATTTCCCTCGCCAGCCGATTCCGCTCGTTCAATACCGCTTGAAAACGGGAGTGTACCTGGCGCATCCGGAATCGGTAGCCTCCCCACACACTGGCCGAAAGCAATAAGAGAGTGCAGCCCAGGAACCAGGCGGTCCGATAGAAGTGGGGTCTCTTAACGATTTCGACGGAGGTCTCGGCAACCTGCTGCGGGTCGCTCAGCTCGAACGCCGCCACGCGGAACTGATAGCGTCCCGGCGGAAGATTTGTGTAGTAAGCCACGGGGCTCGCCGACGCATCCGTCCAATTCTTATCAAAGCTGTCCAACATGTATCGGAACCTTACGCGCTCCTGGGAGCGGAGCTGGACGACGCTATAGTGCACTTCTATCTTGGCATTGTCCGGAGTGAGAGAAATTCTTTTCAGATCGGGCACTTCGAGACCATCTGACAGCACCGAGTCAATCACCACCGGTGCTGCACCGATTGGCGGAGTGGGATTCAAAGAGACGCGGACCGGCCCCTTGTTGCTGGCAAACCAAACCTCTCCTTGCGAGGTCACAACTCCGCCGGGCTTCTCTGCTCCATACATCTGGGTTGTTTCCAAACCGTCGGAAATACCATACAGAGTCAACGAGAGTGGATGCGACGGATCTTCCGCGATGGTGTCCAACTCCCGCCGACTGATAACGGAGATGCCATTGGGACCGCTGATCCAGAAATTCCCCCTCCGGTCTTCAAGGAGTTCATAGATGCTGTTGCTGGCGAGCCCCTGTGCGGTTGTAAAGTGGGTCAGTTTTCCAAAGCGCCAGCGGTAAAGCCCGCCGGTTCGAGTTCCGAACCACAATCCGCCGTCGGAGTCTTCGCGAATGGCCCAAATCTTCTCGTGCCGAAGTGCGTCGGTGACCGCGTCTTTGGCAAATTGACCGTTTTGCAAATGGCTAACGCCACGATCAGTCCCGACCCAAATGCCGCCGTTGCGATCTTCCGCCAATGTGCGGGTGCTGAAATAACAGAGGCCGTCGCGTTCCTGGTAACTGGTAAAGCGGCCATCATGCCAGCGGCTCACTCCCTCATCGGTTGCAACCCATATGCTTCCGTCCCTGGCTTGAAGAAAAGCACGAACAAAATTGTTGACCAGACCATCTTTGACCATGTAGTGGGTCAACTTAGTGCCGATTTGGCGGAATACTCCCCTGCCTTCGGTCCCTATCCACAGAGCATCCTCATTGTCGCGGAAGACGTTTCGGACACGCACGCCATTAATTCCAGGTAATCGGACTCGGGTCGCCTTGCCATCGCGGAATCGAAAAAGATTGGCGGCAGCGATCCAAAGATCTCCGTTATGGTCTCCGTAGACGGTTTCCGCGTCGTAGTCACCGGCGTCTGGCAAAGTGACGGTTTGGATTGGGGTCTTGCTTAACCTGAGCATTCCCGCCTGCGTTCCCACCCAGATGTTGCTTTCGACATCTTCGAACAGGTTCAATGCCGTGTTACTGGGCAGACTTCCCGGCGCGGTCATCTGGGAAAACTCGTGTTTCCAGTATTTGTAAATTCCATGACCAATGGTGCCGATCCAGAGAGTGCCGTCGGAAGTTTCCTGGAGAAAACGGACTGTGCCACTTGTTTCGTTTACTCTATGGAACGAATCCGACCCCGCGACCATGCGATACAGACCACCGATGGTGCCCACCCACATAGTCCCGTCTCGGGTTTGTGTTATGGACTTAACGCGATTCTGACTGCCCTCCCCCGCCAGCCGATATTCCCGGTGGGTACTAACGCTGAGACAGAGCAGTTTAGAACCCCCGGCCCAAAGGCGTCCCATGTTGTCTTCGTGGATGGCGTGCACGGCAATCGGCGGGACGCCATTCCTACTGTCCACGCGCTCGATACGATCTCCTAAAAATCGAAACAAGCCGTTGTCGGTCCCAATCCATATCTGTCCTTTTCTGTCCTGGTAGACCGCGCGCACGAAGTCGTTGAGCAGACCATCCTTTCCAGAGAAGGAGCGGAACACGCCGTCCTTATAGCGGATCAGCCCACCCCCTTCAGTTGCAATCCAAAGACTGTCGTCACTGGTGACGGTCAGGCCGAAAACATTGTTGTCGGTAAAAGCCGGGGTGTTATCACGGTCAAATAAAACCAGCCGCCCGCCGTCAAAACGGATCAGGCCACCCGTCGTTCCGATCCAGAGATATCTGTTCTTGGTCTGCGCAAATGCCTGAACCGTCTGCTCGGGGAGGCCGTCCTGCATTTGCCAGGTACGGGAGGTATAGTTGATGGGCGGATCGCTGAGAGCGAGGGCGCTTGCGGATAAAGCGCAAAAGCTTAACGCAAAGCCTACGATCCGAGCGAGATACATGGCCCCTTCCTTGTCCTCCGCGATGGGCATTATAGCGCTCGAGATAGAGTATTGCGTTATATATGCTCGAGGAGAAATAACCGATCATGCGCGTTGGAGTCTTTACGCCCATGCTGTCGCAGCTTCCGCTCGCGGTTCTTAAGAAACTCGCGGGGTTGCGACGGGTCCTTCATCCACGGCGCCGTACTGGTCTTGCCGAGCCGGTTCGATGGAAGGGCGTGAAGAGATATCATGGTGCAGAATCTATGGTGATGGTCGTCATGGGGCTATCGGGCTCGGGTAAGACTGCTGTGGGAAAGGCGCTTGCCGCGCGCTTCAACTGGGGATTCGAGGATGCCGACGATTAGCATCCGGCTTCGAGCGTCGCAAAGATGCACAATGGCGAGGCGCTGACCGACGAGGACCGCGAACCGTGGCTTGGAACGCTGAACCGCGCCATCCGAAGCTGGATCGCAGACGAATGCGTTGTCGTCTTTGCGTGTTCTGCGCTGCGTGAATGGCACCGGAACGCGCTTCGCGAAGGCGTTTCTAGCCCGGACTCTATACGTTTCGTCTACCTCAAGGGACGTATGAGGAGATCGACCGCTGACTAAGCCTTCGTGTGGAGCACTTCATGCCGGAATCGCTCTTAAGCAGTCAGTTTGCGGCGTTAGAAGAGCCGGGTTCTTTTGAAGCTCTTGTGGTCGACGTCAACCAGTCGGTCGCGATCATCGTAGACTCGATCGTTGCCCGCCTTAAACTCGGCACGTCAGCGGGATTGGCGCAAGAGTGAAGACTGCCGTGACATCAACGCGAGCGGAATCCGAGTGCAAACCGTGAAGCGGGTGGCAACTATCGGAACCCACCCTGTTCCGCGGCGGCGCTGGGGCATCGCTTTCCTGCTGGGTTTCGGCGTGTTGGTGAACTACTTCGACCGCGTGAGTCTTTCAGTCTCGCAAGAAGCGTTGCACAATGCATTCGGCATCTCGACGGTGACGTTTGGGTTCTTGCTGAGCGCTTATAGCTGGACCTACGCGGCCTTTCAACTTCCCTCAGGCCTGGTTCTGGATCGGTTCGGAGTGAAGCTGGTGGGCCGGATCGGAACGCTCCTGTGGAGCGTCGCCTCATTTGCTGCAGCGATTTCGACCGGACTAGCGGGCTTTCTGGGAGCGAGGCTTCTGCTCGGAGTAGGCGAAGCTCCCACGTTTCCGGCGAACGCAAAAGCGATAGGCTACTGGTTTCCCGCGCAAGAGCGGAGCCTGGCGACGGCGATCTTCGATTCCGCGGCCAAGTTCGCCTCGGCCGTTGGAGTCCCAGCTATTGGGCTGCTGTTGTGGCGCTTTGGATGGCGATGGAGTTTTGCCGCCACGGGATTGATCAGTCTGCTCTATTTTGTTCTTTTTTACTGGTTTTACCGGAATCCCAGCGAAGATCAATCGCTTTCTGCAGCGGAGCGCGATTTTATCCTGCTGGGCGGAGCGCAACCCGAGGATCGAGCCCAGGCTGCGAAGGGTGCCGCGCTTGGATATTTGTTAAGCCAGCGAAAGGTTTGGGGGCTGGTGCTAGGCTTTGCGTCCTACAACTACACTTTCTATCTCTTGCTCACGTGGCTGCCTTCGTATCTTTCGACAACTCATCACATCGATCTGCTGCATTCGGTTTTGTACACCAGCGTGCCTTGGCTGTTTGCAACGTTTACCGACATTGTTGTGGGGGGCTTGCTGGTGGATAAATTAGTTCAAAGTGGCCGCGACCCGTCGTTCGTCCGCCAAGCGATCCTCATCGGAGGCACTACGCTCGGCCTGGGAATGTTGGGAGCAGCCTACGCGCACAGCATCGTCACGGCCCTGGTGTGGATCAGTCTGGCGATTGGAGGATTGTCCGCGGCTTCGCCTGTGGGGTGGTCGATACCGTCACTGATTGCCCCACGTGAGAGCGTGGGAACGCTCGGCGGAATCTTGAATTTCGGCAACCAACTCTCAGCCATTGCCGCTCCAATTGCGACAGGCTATGTCGTCCAGGCGACGCACTCGTTTTTCTGGGCATTTGGGGCCGCTGCCGCCTTTCTATCGATCGGCATCGGCGCCTACGTTTTCTTGCTGGGCCGAATCGAAGCGATTCCCGAGCCCTCGTGAGTCTCGCTTAACGTGGGCGTGGGTAGCTCCTGGTAGTTTGTGTTCGCGAATTATAGACCTCAAAGTTGCCATCCTCATGAACCGAGAGTTTCAGATAGTTGCCCGCATCCGTTCCCGCAAGGTTGGCGATAAAAGAGTCGGCAGAGTTATGCGTCGCACCGCCTTCGTTCGAAAAATGAAGCTGCCAGAGATCATCGAGTTTCGGGGAGTTCTTGATGATGTCCCACGACGAAGGTGAACCGCCCTTGCTTGCACCGTTGTCCATGATGGCAATCCGCGGCGAAATGGCGGCCAGGAGAGCCGGGCTATTGCTCTGCGACAAGCCATGATGGGAGACGATGAAAACATCGACGGCGCCCAGCTTGTTCATGGGGCAAACGAGTTCTACTTCTTTATCCCACGTAAGATCGCCCAGATCAAGAATCCGGACCTTGCCGAAGGTGATCATCGTGCCCAGCGAGCGGGCGTTTTCGGTTTGATCCGACGGCCGTTTTTCGGCCGTTGCGCACGCGGGATTGTGGGCACCAGCACCTGGCAGAGGCTTCTGGCGCAATTCGCCATCGGAACTCACAGCCTCCGCACGAAGCCCCTGGATCGGCAGGATGTCTCCGACCTTCGCGATGATTCGTGTTACATTTTTGCCTGCCGCTTTCTGGTAGCCCTGCCAGCTCTGCTCCGTTTCCGGATCGCCCGGCTCACGGTTCGCGCCGTGATCGATGAAGGCGCCAACGGGAATTCTAGCGAGGAGCTGCGGCACACCGCCGGCGTGGTCCACGTGATAGTGAGTGAGCAGAACAAAGTCAATTTTCGAAAGACCGGCTTCCTTGGCAGCGGCGAGAATGCGGTTCGCGTCACGTCCCGCATTGCCGGGCCAGCCGGTATCGATAAGCAGCGATTGGCCTTCAGGCGTGACGAACAGAGTCGCCTGCCCGCCTTCGACGTCCACGAAGTAGATTTCCAGAGCCTTGCTTGGCGACGCAGCTTGGGACATCCGCGCCAGCGCAAAGAACGCGCCGCTGAGAAGCACGACTCGCGCTATGAAAACGAAAAGAAGCTCCCGGCGGCGTTTAGGGAATATGCGGACTTGGAATATTCGCGACATCTATGTGCTCCTGGTTCCGGCGTCGTCTTCCGGCTGCTGAGATAATCTAATTCCTTGTTCTCGAAGAAAGCTTGTTTCTGCATCTATACTTTGAGCGTAAGCTGCCGAACACATCGGGTTTAGTGCGCAGCCGACCATGAAGGCGCTTTTACTTTCAAAATATCGTCATCTTGAAATTGCGGATGTGCCGACGCCGATACCGCGCCCGGACGAAGTTCTTATTCGTGTTGCGGCGTGCGGAATTTGCGGCAGCGACGTGCACGGATTCGATGGATCGACAGGCCGCCGCGTACCGCCGCTCATTATGGGACACGAGGCGGCGGGAACGGCCGCCGTCCTGGGCGCGGGCGTAACAGGATTGTCCGAGGGTGACCGGATCACTTTCGATTCCACTGTCTTCTGCGGCGCGTGTCCATATTGCTTGCGCGGGGAGATCAACCTTTGTGACAAGCGCAAGGTGCTGGGAGTTTCTTGCGCCGACTACCGGTGCGCCGGCGCCTTTGCCGAGTATGTGACTGTTCCGCGGCGTATCGTTCACTGTCTTCCGGAGAGTTTGTCGTTCTCCGAGGCCGCCATGCTGGAAGCCGTATCCGTAGCGCTCCACGCGGTTTCGCTTTCAAACATCGTTCCTGGACAGATGGCCCTGGTGCTCGGCGCCGGAATGATCGGCTTGCTAACCTTGCAAGCGCTTCGCGTTGCCGGCTGTGCCCCGGTGTTTGTCGCAGATGTCAATTCTTCCCGCTTGAAGCTTGCCGCCAGCCTGGGCGCGAATGCTTTACTCGCGACGGGAGCAGACTTGGTTTCGCAGATTGCTGCCCTTACCGATGGAAGAGGCGTCGATTTGGCCGTCGAAGCAGTCGGAGTCGACGAAACAGTTCGCACCGCGATAGACTGCGTCCGCAAGGGAGGCAGCGTCACACTGGTCGGCAACGTCTCACCAGAGGTCACATTGCCCTTGCAAAGAGTGGTCACCCGCCAGATACGGCTGCAGGGGTCTTGCGCCTCCGCGGGAGAATACCCGCGAGCTATCGAGTACGTAGCTAGCGGAAAAATACAGGTCAAACCACTGATCACCGCTGTCGCTCCACTCGAAGAAGGGCCGCGATGGTTCGAACGCTTGTATTCGCGGGAACCCAACCTCATGAAGGTGATCCTCACTCCTGGCGAGGTTGAATCGCTATGAGCAGTGACCTCTTCGACCTCAGCGGGCAAGTTGCCATCGTCACCGGCGCGAGCCGTGGCCTGGGACAACATATGGCGCGCGCTTTGGCGAAGGCTGGAGCGGACTTGGTGATCACCAGCCGCGATCCCAGCCATCTGTCCGCTTTCGAAGGTGAGATAAAAGCGGCCGACCGTCGCGCTCTTTCACTGTCACTCGATGTCCGCAACCTGGAAAGCATCAAGAATATGGTAGCGGCGGCGGACGCATTCTATGGGCGCCTCGACATTCTGGTGAACAATGCCGGTTGCAATGTTCGCATGGCTGCACTCGACGTCACGTGGGAGGACTGGAACCTCATCCTGGATACTAACCTGAGAGGTAGCTTCTTCGTTGCTCAGGAGGTTGCGCGTCGCATGGTTCCACGGGGTTACGGGCGCATCATCAACATCGGGTCCGTTACCAGCGTTGCCGGGTATGCCGGACTCGGTCCTTATGGCGCAAGTCGCGGAGGCATTCGCCAACTGACGATGAGCCTCGCCGATGACTGGGGTAAGCACGGCATCACTGTGAATTGTCTGGCTCCGGGATGGTTCTGTACGGAGCAGAACAAAGTGCTATACGAGAACAAAGAGTGGTTTGAATATCTCTGTGACAGAATCCCCGTGAAGCGTCCAGGAGAGCCGCGCGATCTCGATGCCGCAGTGGTTTTCCTGGCTGCAGAATCCAGCCGCTACGTAACCGGACAAACGCTGCTGGTGGATGGCGGCATCTCCACCGGCGCGACCAAGGCGCTGGTGCAGAAAAAACTGTTACGAGAGAAACCCGTGCAAGAAAAATAAGCTGCGCACCTGCGTCAGCGCGTGACTGTCACCTCGTACCAGGTTGTAACCGGCGTTCCTACCGGAATATTCCAGCCCTCAGCTTTCTTCTGGACGCGGATCGGCTCTCCCATGGGCTGTCCTGAGCCGTCGAGGGGTTGAGCGGAGACAGCCTTGGCGCGATCCAAATTTCGCAAGGTGATCCGGCCGACGACCGGCTCAATCAGAGTGGGCGAACCTCCCCACTCGGACAGATTGCTGCGTCGTGGGTTCCATTGCATGCCTTCGTTTTCTACGCGCGATCCGAGTGTCAACAGCAATCTAGAGGTGCGAGAAATCGGCTTCGATTCAAGAGAGGTAATCGCAATCGTGCAGAATCGGTTCTGCACCTCCGCCGACAGATTGCTGACAGATTTGCCATTCGCCTTCACAAATCCAATCAGGGCCTGAGCCCGCGGAGTATCCACCGTCACCAGCCCGGTCATTGCCGACGAGTTGTACCATGCCAACTGATCGGTATCGGAGACAATCGGATTCGTGACCTTGGGTGCCGCAAACGACGGAACCGGCTCGCCATCCAGCGACTGGATACGCGACTCATGTTCCAGTGGTACTGCGAGCGGAAATCCGGGCGTGAAGTAAGGACGATCCGTAGCCGGCAGTAGCAACGCACTGTTGAAAATCTGGTCGCGTGTGTAGGAACGCAGAACGGTGGAATGAGCAGGGCTCACATCCGCCCGCAAAAACATAAGAGCCCCCCCGGCAAGCTGCGGCATTTTGACCGGATCCAGCGAAAGGTCGAATGCGTCTCCTATGTAAGGCTTCCAGTCGGGCGACGCTTTGGGCTCAAAGGTGTACCAGATTATGGCATCCCAATCCTGGAAGTTGCCATAGGCGGCGAGAATCGGAATGCCTTCGCTCGCCCAGTCATTAGGAAATGGGTTGTTCACCTCGCTGACGGTGTAGGGTTTACCGGCAACTGCCGTGCGGGACAACTCGACCACGGTGGAATTGAATGGATCGTTCACCATGGGCGCTTTGATTTTGTTTTCCCAATCGTGCTGCCAGTAAGTATGGCCATCGTTGGTGTCGAACGATGAAGTCGCCAGCAGCAAGGGATATCCGCTGCTGGTGTGGCCGTGATCGGCGGTGGTCATAATCAGCGACTTCACGCCGAGGGTTTTCGTCAAATGGTCCCGCATGTCTTCCCAGTAGCCGCGCTGGGTGTCCAGGAAGAACCGGGACTCCGCATAGAATCGTTCCTTCGGGGCCGTCTCGATCTGAGTCCTGTTTTGTAGCAGAGGGACGGAGTCATCCCCAGCGACCCCAGCGAGTTCTCTCAACCTCTTGAGATCTTCGGGGCTCAGGTTCTTTTTGAGCCAGGTATTGTAGAGATCGCTAAGCTCGTGGTCGTAGTACGGGGTGGACCCACGAGAGCCGACCCACAGCGCGTTTTCGTTGTTGATTTCGACCATGGCAACCGCTGGATCGTTGCGGTACTCCAACTTTGTGTAGGGATTGGAATGAGCCAGCAGTTGCTTGGCGTATTCCTTCTGCAGTTCGATGATCCGGGGATCGTAAAGGCTGATTCCTTTGGCGCCCTCGCGGATTTTCTGGTAGTCCTGCACGCCGTCGCCCGCCTTGAATGGGCGGCCCACCAGAAGGTTGAAATTAATGTAAATTCCCCGCTTCTCCAACTCGGCTATGAAAAAATCCTCGCGGTCAAATGCCTCAAGATCGAGGGCGCGTGTGTCATCTTGTTTTCTGTCGATGAGTCCCCTCGGCGTCGGCAGATCGAGAAATTGAAACCGCACGCAATTCACTCCAAACCGGGCCAGTGTCGCCGCCCAGAGCGGAGCATCCTCCTTGGAAGGAACCATCACCGAGCCTTTACTCCAGTCGGTAATGTTCACTCCCCAAAAACGGATGCGCTTCCCGTCGCCAGTCACCAGATGCCCGCCTTGGGCCCGGACGAACCCGTGCTTCCCGGCCGGTGCGTCGAGGAGGAACGAGACGTCCACCGGCGAGTGTGCGCGCAATGCTTTGCGATGGTCAATTGTGAACGGCTGCAGTGCACCGTCTGTTTGAGCGGGCATTCCAGATGCGAAAAGCAACAGCCCCGCGGCGAACCAATAGACACGAAGACGATTCCTCATGACAACATCCTCTTTCTCCGACCCTGGACGGCTGACATCAGAGGGCGGACCAATCGCCATCCAATGAAGCGAAATCGGCAGCGCTGAAGTCTCGCCGTCATGGCAGCATGGGCGAGCAGCAGGGAGTCTCGACTGGTTCGAACTCCATCATCTCCACTCGCGTCAGGTCAGGACTGACGAGGGCCACCTGCCATTTGCCATCTCGACCGATGAGGGGTTTTCGCGGACTCGATCCACGCTGCAGCAAGGTCTCGTAGCATTCCTTCACACTGGCCACTCCGAGACCGATATGATTAACGTTCCCCAGTCGCGCCGGGTCCGGATTGTGGACGTTCAGCATGTACTCCAGCCAATCGTGCCCTTCCGGTACGCGCATGTTTACCCAATCGGTATCTTCGTCCTTCATGCCGCCGTGCCAGGCAACCTGGAAGCCAAGAATGTCCCTGAAAAGATGATTCTGAGCAGTGGGGTCGTTCACGATGTAGCCAACGTGCACCATGTGTTTCGCCACGCGCTTGTCCGGCCCAGGGTTACTACCTCCCTCCTTTGGCACGCCTGCGGCGAATTGGACAAACTTCACCACATGTCTCTCGGGAGCCGTCATGCTGAAACTGCGGGTCCCGTCCGCCGAAGCCTCCACTTTCTCAGGCACAGTTACACCCTGACCGGCCAGGTAAGTTCGGAGCTGCTCCGCGTCGGTAGTTTCGAAGGCAACGTAGATGAGACGATCCTGGTTCTGGTCGGCAAGCCCGGGGAGGATCTCAATAATCTGGCGCTCGTTAACCTCAAACGACACCGCCGTCGGATCGGCGTCAACGGGTCGCTTCACTCCAGAGAGTTCCTCCAGACCAAGAAAGCCAGTGTAAAACTTTCGAGATGCAGCCATGTCGGCCGTCCGCAGGCCGATGCCGGCCACACCCACGATAGGCGGACGCTTGACCGAAGTTGAGGAATCTGGCGCTTGCGACACGCCCGGCAACGCCAACGCCATGGCTGCGATAGCAACCGCAAAGAAATAGACTTTCATACGAGTTTGAGTCCAATACCATTCGGCGGATCTGATCGAGCAGGGATGCACAGCTACACGGCCTCCGAGGGCGCAGCCACAATCTCGAAGTCCACCTGCCGTTTGCCCAGAGCCGGATGCAATGCCGTCAGGCGTACTTTTCCCGCTTGCTCTTTCGCTCGCAGCCACACGGCGCCGGTCCCGCCCACCAGGGCAAAAGGATTGTTCCCTACTATTTCGGCAGGGCCCTCAATGTTCAACTGGATGGCGTCGCCGGCCAAAGAACGTATCGCGCCGAACTCATCGGTGACACGCAGCACCACGCGCGTTGTGTCGGCGCCGTCGGCAAACAGTCTGGTGTCATCCGGCAAGACGGAGAATTGCTGGTCTATCCCTCTCCCCGAGTATCGCCTTACGATGACTTGCCTGCCCTGAATGTAGCCTTCAATCCGCAAGTCGCCCCAGGGATCACGGAATGGCCGCGTCTCGAGGACGAAGGGTGGATACCGGAGATTGCCGAATTCGCTCCGGTCCGGGTCAAGCTCCGCGATCAGCTTGTCATCCACGTAAAACTTGAGATGATCGCAGTTGGAGCACACAACACCCTTACTGAATCCGATGGATTCGTCGCCGCGTGCCCAGCGGAACGCAGGCTCCAGCACGATCTCTTCGTCCGGATCGCACTGCGATTTGTAGAAGCCTGCCGCGGGCTTGGGCTCGCGGAAAATATCAGCTACTCCGTGGTAACAAATCCGGTCGCCCGAGCCGAAATCGAAATGAGTGTTGTAGTCGAAGGCGCACCATCCCAGGCCGCCGGAGTACTGCGGATGCGACGCGAGTTGATTGTGGATACGAGCGTGACGCAGAGTGTGTTCCGTAAGGCGTTCCGTATTGTCGAAGCTCTTGGTCGGATACGTGTGGCCAACGAATTCCGTATTCAGGTACAGAGGATGATTGGGTGCTCTGAGCGGAAAGCCAAAGTCGTTGATGGTAAAGACATCTTCGAGAAGTTCTGATTTCTCGAAGTTCCGGATGCCTCCCGTTTGCCGCGTCGGGTCGAGCTGATGTGCCAGGGCATTGGTACGGGCGTAGAAATCATGATCGTCCCGGGATTCGTTGATGCGGACTCCCCAGAGAACGATCGAAGGGTGATTCCAGTCGCGGCGAATCATGCGGCGAACGTTGTCCACTGCCAGATCCTTCCAGGCTGCGTCGCCGATGTGCTGCCAACCCGGAATTTCCTCCAGAACCAGAAGGCCGAGTTCGTCGCAGGCATCCAGAAAATGCCGCGACTGAGGATAGTGCGATGTGCGCACGATGTTGCATTTGAAGCCGTTGCGAAGGATCTGCGCATCCCGCTTCTGCACGCGTCCCGGCATGGCTTGACCTACAAAAGGGAAGGTTTGGTGACGGTCGAGCCCGCGCAGCTTGACCACCTTGCCGTTCAGCTCGAAGCCGTGTTCGGTAAACCTCGCCTCGCGGAAACCGATGGTGCGGGAATCCTCATCCACGAGGCGCGATCCATTCAGAAGACGGACATGGACGGAGTAGAGCTTGGCCCGCGCCAGATCCCAGAGGGCGACCGGTCCTAGATTCTCCAGTCGCACGGTGTGCGGCACCGGATCATCAGCGGCCGCAGCCGCCGCAACTCGCTGCGTGCCTTTGGCAAGCACTCGATCTCCGTCGCGCAGCGTGACCTCAAGCGACAGCGCTTCGCGTGACGGTTCCAGATGCTGCAAGAAACACTCCACGTCAAGGATGGGATTCGCTGTGAGCACATCCTTCGGCTTGGCAAAAATGTTTTCGAGAAAGGTGCCAGCGACGATACGCAACGCAACTTCGCGGTAAATCCCGCCGAAAGTGAGGTAGTCAATCTGATGCCCAAACGGCGGGATATCCGCTCGTTCCGTGGAATCAACCTCAACAGTCAGCACGTTGTCGGCGTCAAAATCGAGATGCGGCGTCAGCTCAAAAGAGAAAGGCGTGTATCCGCCCCTGTATTCGCCGAGGCGAGATCCATTCAGCCAAACGGTTGAGGCAGTCATCACTCCTTCGAAATCGACGAAGATATGGCGGCCGCGCGCTGCGGGCGGAACCTTGAAGTGACGGCGATAAACGGACACAAACTCGTACTCTTTGTCGTCAAAGCTGTGCCAGGGCAGTCGCGTGTTGCTGTGCGGAATCACCACGTGCTCGAATTTCGAATCGTCGAAGTCTTTCATGCGAGCGTCTGCAACGGTGGAGCGGCTGTAGCGCCAATTCCGGTTCATCGGAAGCACAAAACGGCCACCCACTTCAGGCGCAGGCGGCGAACCGGATGCTTCAGCGAACGCGCTCTCCGCCAGCATCCCGGCTATCAGCGTACCGGTTCTTTTTATGAAATCTCGTCTTTGCATATGGGAGAAACTGAAAGCGCAAATCGTAGTTCAGATTCTTGAGCCGTGTTCACTCCTTGCTACGTCGTAGGAACATCCGAAGAGCCGGGAGATTCTAACCAAAGCCGCTGATTGTAAATCAGGATGCCTTACCTTCGCCTCCCCCATTAGTAGGAGTGTCGGTTTCCCCGATTCGGTCCCCGCTCGAACGCGGGTTGTGATAACTTCACGCAGTCTCATCGAGGTGCGAGATCGATTTCTCCCGGCTTTCGATCAGGAGTGAACGATGAATCGAAGAACTTTTGTCCAAACCGTTGCGGGAACCCTAGCGGGGGCTTACGAGCTGAGTCATAATTCTAACCTGCTGCGCGAGGACTCAACCTCGGTGGAAAACAAGGGCGAAGAAACCGGAGTACCTTTCAAGCTTTCGGTCATGCTGTGGACCGTTTTCACCAATCTGCATTTCGAACAGCGCCTGGAAAAAGTGGCGGAAGCTGGATATAAGAATGTGGAATTGGTCGGTGAATACGATGGCTGGACGGAAGCGGATTTCATGCGAGTCCACACCAAACGCAGAGAACTCGGCATCAACTTCGACTGTACCGCCGGGCTGAAGCACGGGGTAAGTGTCCCAGACCACCGGGAGCCTGTGCTCGACGAACTGCGGCATGCGCTGCCGATCATGGAGCAGATCGATTGTCCGGACATGATTCTGCTGTCCGGCAACCGTGTTGCGGGAATGGCTCGCGAGGCCCAGCATCGGTGCTGTATTGAAACGCTGAAAGCTGCCGCCGATCTCGTGCAAGGTAAATCAATCAATGGCAAGCCAGTGCGGTTGCTGCTGGAAACGATCGATTCCGAGGAAAACCCGCAATATTTCTTAACCGAAATCGCCGAAGCCCTGGAGATCGTCGAAGCGATTGGTCACCCGCAAGTTCGCTTGCTGTACGACTTTTATCATGAGCAAATTGCCGCGGGCAATCTCATTGAAAAACTTGAGAAAAGCCTTCCACATCTGGGCCTCGTCCACATCGCTGACGTACCGGGCCGTCATGAGCCGGGGACCGGCGAGATCAACTACCAGAACATTTTTCGCAAGCTAGCGGACCTGAATTACGGGGGTGTGGTTGCAATGGAGTTTCATCCGAGCGGCGATCCGGTCACGCAGTTGCGTGCCGCGCGCGAAATGGCCTTGCGGGCCGGGCGTGACGCGTTAGACAAGAAAAAAAGTCCCGCTTAATAAGCATGCGCGAATCGCGTGGGAAGCGGAGAGAATGTGAAAGCGCGATCATCAAGTCTTGGATGTAAGACCTGGCCGGCCATCCTTCTGCTGCTTCTTGTCCGATCAGCGGTTGCTCAAAACACACCCGTCTTACTGTGGCCAAACGGCGCGCCCGGTTCAGAAGGCAAGACAGCCGCCGAAGCTGTGCGAGTCAATGAAAATGGCGAGCACATTGTGTCCAGCGTTCATCGTCCTTCCATCACGTTGTATCTGCCTTCTAAAGAAAAGGCCACCGGAGCGGCGGTCATTATCGCCCCAGGCGGCGGGCACCGTGAACTCTGGATGGACCACGAAGGCTACAACGTTGCTCGCTGGCTGAGCGAGCGTGGTGTAGCCGCCTTCGTTCTGAAATATCGCCTGGCACGCGAGAACGGCTCGACCTACACCATGGAAGGAACCGCGCTGGCCGACATTCAGCGCGCGGTTCGTCTGGTGCGAAGCCGGGCGTCCGAATGGGGTGTCGATCCGCTGCGCGTCGGCGTGATGGGTTTTTCGGCTGGCGGCGAATTGGCCGCGATGGCCAGCACTCGCTATGAAGCGGGCATCGCCGATGCCACAGACCCGATTGAGCGCGAAAGCTCAAAACCGGCTTTTCAGGCGCTCCTCTATCCGGCAATTCCACACGATATGAGCCTCTCGATCCAAACTCCGCCCGCTTTTCTTGTCTGCGGCGAAGAGGATCGGCCGGATATAGCGCAGGGGCTTCCGCGACTTTATCTTTCCCTGAAACAGGCCGGTGTATCGACAGAGCTGCATGTCTTTGCCCACACTGGACACGGCTTTGGCGTGCGGCCTGGCAACCGCCCTCCTGTTTCCGACTGGCCTCAGCTCTTCGTTGAGTGGTTGGATGTCCAAGGAATGTTAAAGGACAAATAACCGCAGTCCCCTGCCTGAATGCTTCAACTGAGTTCCTGCTTCAATCACTTCTTGAAAAGTGCATCGATTCCAGCTTGTGCGATCGCTTCGTCAGTTTCGGATTTTGCGCCGCTAGCCGCGATTCCACCAATGGTTTGTCCGTCAACTTTAATAGGAAGCCCGCCCTGAGCGGGGAAGAAACCCGGGTAGGCAAGAGCACTGGCAGTGCCATTTTTCATTGATTCGGCACCCTCTCTCGACGGACTGCCGTAGAGTGCCGAGTGTCGGGCTTTCTCGCGGGCGAACTCGACAGTGTTGACGGATACGCCATCTCCTCTTTGCAAGAAAAGCAGATTGCCGCTTTCGTCCACAATGCAAATGGTTACATCCACATTCTGTTTCTTGGCTTCCGCTTCGGCCGCGGCAACCATGGTCTTGATCGCGGCCAAATTCAAGTATTTCTTCGTCGGCAGGTCAGCGGCGAACGCCACCGCCAAGAGAATCAACGTTACAACAGGTATTTTGAACATGGGGCAGGATGATACCAAGTAGCCTTCGGGTTTTCCAGAGTAAAACCCCATTTGTTCTTGATGCTGACTTGTAACTCACGGATGCCAAATGCATTCCACATCGGCGCCACAGTTCACAAGTTCACACCACGGTTGAAACGTGGGCCCCGAGGGAGATCTAAAAACGATTTACCGTTGAGGTTATTTGCCCAGACACTTGGGGTCAGTTCGACAAGCCGTTGGATCGCGACATCGCTAAGGCCGGGAAGGACGGAAGCCAGTAATCACGCACCGAAATCTTCAAGCGACGACAGGTTTCGACGAGAGACAAGATCGCCGCGACCTTTGGCCCCGCCTGTGGACTGCCGATGTGGATCCAATCCTTTACCGAGAGCTACCGGACGCATTGAATTCTCGGCGAGATTGTTGCTCAACTCAAGCTCGGGATATTCCAGGAAACGCGTTAGCTTCTTCCACAGCGCGAGCGTGTAATGACAGGCCTTGCTGAGTGCGCCCGATGGCAACGCGACGAACTGAGCCCCTTGGATCCTACTGCGGATATCATCCAGAAGCGGCTTGGCCCTCTCCTGACGCAGAGCATGACGCCCAGTGAGACCAATTGCTCTGCGGCGAGCTTCCGCATCGACGGCAAACAACTCGTCCATCCGCGCCACAATCGGAGTTGCAACCGGGTCTCGTGGATTTAGCTGCACCGCCTCGAAATACTGTCTTCTAGAATGAGCCCAACAAGCGGCATGTACCATTCGTGTCCCGCCGATCTGGTCATAAGCCGCGTATCCGTCAGTTTGCAGAATGCCTTCGAACTATCCCAGGAACCGCCTGGGTCCATCTCGTCCACGACCTAGACAGAAGTCGAAAAACCACGGTTCCTCCGGGGCGACTGTATTGCCGAAGATAAGCCTGGTGACTCTGTCCTCGGCCCTCGTGCATCTGCACATCCACCGGAGTTTCATCGGCCTGGATGTAAGTTCCGCTAACCAACTCCCGCCTCATGGCGGCGACCATCGGAATCAGCAACTCGCCTACCTTCAGAACCCAGCCGTCCAGCGTCGCTCGGCTGATTTCCAAGCCCATGTCTCTTTCGAGAATCACACTCTGTCGATGCAGCGGTGTGTGATTGCAATATTTGCTGACGACCGTGTCGATGACGATGCAGTCACTCGCCAGGCACTTCTCGATGATCCGTGGTGGCAGGGGCGCTGAGACGACGCCCAGATCCTCACACGACCGACAAGCCCATTTCTCTCGTTTCGTGACCAGTACGAAGTACTTCGCCGGTTCCACATCCAACTGGGAACTCTCCTCGTAGCCGATCATCACCGTTTCTTTGCCGAGCGTTTGCAAAGGCGCTGATCCGGCGTGCAAGGCAGGACTCGCTCTATGCGAGGAAGATTCGCCGGCAATTCCTGGCGGCCCGGATGCTTGCGGGATGTCCTGGTCGGGAGATGCACCCGCGCGTGCTCACTCTCCGCCTGCTCCATACTTCTCGATCCGCAGCAGCCGCAATTGCTCTTTCAGTACTGAATCCGCAGCTCCGCGTAATGTAGCTTGCTCTTCAGTTGTGCGATGAGTTCCAGGTCGGCTGGCGCTGAAGGAATGGGAGGCGCACTCACAATGGGTTACTGATTTACCAGAGTTGATCGAAACGTTCAAGCAACCAAGCAACTCATGCGGCGGCATGTCCTTCCGGTGATACTTTTCGGTACCACCGCTTGTGATTGGTTTTGGCAAGATCGATCCCACCCAACAAGAGCGAAAGCTCTTCGTGACTCAGGACGACCTTGCCCTGCGCATCCCCGGATTGCGGCCAGGTGAAACGCCCTTTCTCCAATCTCTTGGCACAGACCCAGCGTCCGCTTCCGTCCCAAACGAGGACCTTCAGCCGATTGCGCTGGGCGTTGCAGAACAAGAACAAGTGCCCGCTTAAGAGGCTCGCATGACAGCCGATCCCGAACCAGACCGTACAGTCCCTCGAACCCCTTGCGCATGTCGGTGACCCCGGCGGCCAGATAGATCCGTGTAGCTGGGCCCAGTCCAGACACGGCTTACGCCCGGTCCAGGGTGCCCACCAGGCGATCGAACGTACTCGTATCAAAATCAGGATGCACTTCGATCCGGCGCCCGCCCGGCAGCACCACGGCCAGCTCGCAATGCTGCATCGGGGATTTCCTGGCGGCCAACTCTACCCGCACCAAACGACCGGCTGAGGAAATTGGCTTACGCCTTCTCTTCCGACGCCGCTTTTTCAGATGGCGATCCAGAGTGCTGAAGCTCAAACCTCGACTCTGGCAAGACTCGCTCCTCCGCATACCGCTGCTCACAAACTCGGCCACCAACTGCTGAACTTCCGCACGGGTTCGTCGCTTGGGCGCTGATAACTCTGCTTTTGCGGTCATCCGGACACTTCAACACAGACCCCGCCTGTCGAACAGGTGTGTTGGTCAGACGCTTACCCTTGACGGCCGAAACGCTTGATGTTGGCGATCGTCTAGGAAGGACGACCGCTCTGGAGACGCTGAAGTGCGCTCTGTGCCTCGTTGAGATCAGAAGTACGTTTCTCAAGCTCGGTACCGTAGATTTTGGCGCACTCGTAGAGACGGGCGTTCTGGATCGCGGCTGCCGCTGGAATAGCGAGCGACTTAGCCAGGCGTAGATGTTCGTGGGTAAGGCTGCCGGGAGCGGAGTGGCCCAGGGAGAGCAGCCCTAGTGTCTGATGCGAAGATACTAAAGGAACGCAAAGCCAGGAACGTAGAGGACCAGAGCCCTTGAGAGGGCGCCATTCCTGTTCCTGCTTGGTATCTGAGAGCACGAGGCCGCCTTGATTCACAACTACGCGCTGTAGGAGCGGGAATTCGATTACGTTGAGGGTTAATGGATATTTCACTGCCTGTTTCGCGGGATCGGAACGAGGGGCTTCCCGCGCCACGAACAAGCGAGAGTCGGATTCGAGAAGCAAGATCTGCGCGGACTCGTAGGGTACCAGTTCCAGGAGCGACTGAAGCAAAGTATCCAGCACACTGTCCATCCTGAGGTCTTGAGTCAGTGCCAGCGTCGCTTTGCGCATTGCGTCGGCCTCAGACCAGGCGGATTCGGCCAACGATAAGTTTCTTGCGACCTCCTCCTCTGCCTGTTTCTGCGTCGTAATGTCGAGTGCAGTTCCGACAAGCCGGCGAATCTTGCCTTGGTCATCCCGCACCGGGAACCCCCGTACCCATACCCAGCGTTCTTCGCTACTTGGCGAAACGATCCGGAACCGTTCGTCAAACTCTCCGGTCTGCGTGGCCGCTTCAAGCGCAAGAAGCACATGAACGCGGTCATCAGGATGGATGATTTCCTCGTATGAGAGCGGGTCATCTTTAAGCGCGGCGCGGGGGCGTCCGGTGATGGTTTCGTACGCTGGATTTACATAAAGGGTCTTCCTGGTCTCTGCATCGATCATCCAGAAGATTTCCTGGATGTTGTCGGCCATCTGCCGGAACCGCTCTTCACTCTCCAAAAGAGACACTTCCGTGGTGTCGAGTGCTCTGGCTGCCCGCCGTTCCTGTTCACGCGCTTCCGACAAGAATCTGGAGAGGAAGAAGGCGACGACGCAGAATGTAGCCAGAGCCACCCCCAATAGCAAGGATGAGAGGTCAAAGTTGTGGAGCCTTGCTGCCAGTATCGCTACTACACAGATGACGAAGGCGAGGCAGAAAAGGGTCGCACTGATCCTCCAACCAAACTTAGAGGTGTGGCTGGAAGAAAGCTCACGGCGGAGTCGGTCGATGCGCTCCATGGTACTGCCCCGTTAGGTCTCGCTGCGGTTTCCGGCCCGATAGTATCCGCTCACCAGTAGTGCGTCAAGCCAGCCTTTGATTGTCTTCCTTTTGAAGAGTTTTGGCTCAACCGAACAACTGAACAGCTCATGGGGAGGGATTTATGAGACTCCGTCGCAATGAATACTGTCCCATCCATAGATCGGTGTTCTGCTGTGGCCGGGAACAAGCCCGGAAGGGGCGAAGAGGGCAGCTGGGTGTCCGGCGCATCGAGGATCCGCACCACCCGAGAGGATATCGAGAACTCCGATCACCGGCAGAGATGCGAAAACTGCTGAACCGCAAAGTGCGACAACAGGCCGGAATATGCGCCATCTGCCACGAAGAGTTTACCGACTACAACGACATCGTTCCGGACCACAAGAATCCGAAAGGAATGGGAGGAGCGTGGAGAGACGACCATCCGGACAATATTCAAGCAACCCATTGGTGGTGTAACGGAGAGAAAGGGTCAACCAGAATGGATGGGTGACGGCCGATTAGCCGCAATGGAGAGCGAGGAGAAGGCGGGTCGGTCCGGAAGGCTTGGAGCAAGCAAGAATTCTTGACCGCTGCTTTTTCCTCACAAAATGATACAATACTTACAACAGTTACAATGAGGAGGAACAGTTGAAGCCATCACGTTCAATGGTGCTCAGTATGCGCCTGCCAGTGGAGAGTGGAAAACGCTTGAAGCGCATCGCGAATCGGCATGGCTGGACACCGAGCGATGCTAGCGCTCGGTTGGTGGAGGAGGGATTAAGGCGGTCGGAATTTGCCTTCTTGGACTTTCGCGATTCACTCGCCGGCAGGCAAGCCTATATCCAGGGAAGTACCCTGGCGATATGGGAAGTCATGGTGCTTCTTCGCAGCTACAAAGGAAATGTCAAGGACGTGGCCAAGCATCTGAAATGGCCTGAAGCGAAGGTTCGAGCCGCCCTTAACTACTCGGAGGGATTCCCCGCAGAGGTAAACGAGGCGATAGCAGAGAACGATTCGACCGATTTCGACAGCCTAAAGCGCATGCTTCCGCAAACGGTCGACTTTATCGCCAAAAAGACCAAGCGGGGCTGACATGCTCAAGTTTCTTCTAGATGAGCACATTTCCCCAGAAGTAGCGCATGGCGTTCAACGTCGGAATCGACCACTCGTTATCCACTCGATGGTGCAGTGGGAGAACGGAAACTTCCTTGGGAAGGAAGATTCTGTCTGTTTGTTGGAAGCAGCGAAGCAACGGTTGACCCTGGTTACTTATGATCGTAGGACGATTCCTCCATTGTTGAAGCTCTGGGCAGAGGAAGAGCGATCCCATGGCGGTGTGATCTTTGTCGATGAAAAGACAATCTCGCCGGCGGACATTGGGGGGCTGGTCCGGGCGTTGATTTCACTCACGAGCGAGGCGGGTGAAATTGATTGGACGAACCAAGTGTACTTCTTGCGCAGCGGACGCTGAAGCGTCACCGCGATTATGTAACACACACCTGTGACCGATTTCTCGGGGGTGTGACCTTCCAAGAGCGTGGCAGTTGGTGCGCGAGTTGTGTGCCAGATTTGGCATCTCGAAATTAACGCGATGACTGACGGCCCATCAGCCGTATTAGCAGGAAAGCTCGCATAAAGACTCGCATTGTTAATGTGCCGTGTGCCACCTGTGTGCCGGATTTGAGGATCAGGCGTTAGAACGCTCCTTTCTCACCGTCACAATGATGTAAGCGATTCAAAAATCAGCAACTTAGTACAACCCACATCTGTTCGCCCTGTCACGGTGTCTGCCATTTCCCTGCATTTCCGAAAACTTGTTGTCCGTTTTGTTGAAGTTCCTGACGCCTCCTTCTCGGAGATTGAAGTGCGTCACGTATGGCGAACAGTTTTTCGTCAAGAACTGATCGCCGAACTTTTCAATGAGGAGAGCTAATGGGAATGCCGGAACTCGAAATTTATTCCACGATTGGCGCGGAAGGTTTCGCAAGGTTAGTCGCCGCCTTTTATCGACAAGTCCCTCAAGACGACCTTCTAGGGCCAATCTACCCGGCAAATGATCTTCCAGGGGCCGAGCAGCGCCTCCGAGATTTCCTGATCGGTAGGTTCGGGGGGCCTCAGACTTACATTGAACAAAGAGGCCATCCCCGCCTCCGGGCGCGGCATTCGCCGTTTGCTATCAGTCAGACTATCCGCGACCGCTGGATGCGGCTGATGGAAAATGCGTTGGGGGAAGCTTCGCTGCCAAGCAACGCCGAAGGAGTCCTTCGGAAATTCTTCAATGAGATGTCTACCTTCATGATCAATCAGTCAGAGCCTGGGATCAGCTAGCGCGAAGCGACGCGGAGAGGCGGCGCACGGCCATATCCACGGTATGTGACACTAATATTGCATGAAGAAAATTGGTTTTCTCTCATTCGGCCACTGGACACCTTCAGCGCAGTCGCAAGCACGGTCCGCCGCTGATGTGCTTCTGCAATCCATTGACCTCGCCATGGAGGCCGAGCGACTCGGAATGGACGGAGCCTACTTCCGGGTTCATCACTTTGCACAGCAACTGGCATCCCCGTTTCCACTGCTCGCAGCGGTTGGCGCTAAAACACGAAAGATTGAAATTGGTACCGCAGTGATCGACATGCGGTATGAGAATCCTCATTACATGGCGGAGGACGCAGGGGCTGCGGACCTAATTTCCGGTGGTCGATTGCAGTTGGGAATCAGCCGCGGCTCTCCCGAGCAGGTCATCGATGGTTGGCGCTATTTTGGCTACAGCCCCAGTAAAGGCGAGGACGATGCGGAGATGGGCCGGCGACATGCCGAAGAATTTCTCGAACTGCTGCGCGGCAAGGGCTTTGCTAAGCCTAACCCACGTCCAATGTTTCCGAATCCGACAGGCCTGCTGCGCCTTGAGCCATACTCCGCAGGATTGCGTGATCGAATCTGGTGGGGGTCTGCTTCCAACGCGACCGCGGTATGGGCAGCGAAGTTAGGAATGAACCTGCAGAGCTCAACCCTCAAATTCGACGAGACGGGCGAACCGCTACACATCCAACAGGCCGCGCAGATTCGCGCCTTTCGCGCAGCCTGGAAGGAGGCTGGTCACAAGCGCACTCCGCGTACTTCAGTTAGCCGCAGTATTTTTCCGTTGCTCGATGACCGTGATCGACGCTATTTCGGACAAGGCTCTCCTGAAGAGGAGGACAAAATCGGGTTCCTTGACGAAAATACACGGGCGATCTTTGGCCGCAGCTACGCTGCTGAACCGGAGATTCTCATCGAGCAACTTAGGAAAGACGAGGCGATCGCGGAGGCCGACACGTTGCTGCTAACCATCCCAAATCAACTCGGTGTTGCCTACAATGCGCACGTCATGGAGGCAATTCTGAGTTCGATCGCCCCAGCGCTCGGTTGGCACTAAATTCTCGCCGCATTCCAGGAGCTGTTTCCCCGAAAGAGCGTGGCGTGGACGCTGCCGCTGCACGGCAGATGTCGCCGGTTCGAGCCCTGCTGATTCGCGCAATCTGATCGTCAAGTAAGACGAAGAAGGAAAGAATCCAGTCCAAGTCGAACCATTGACGACCTTGGCGCGGTTCGGATTCTCAAGCTTAATATTTGCTGCTTCTTCACTTCGTCTCAAAATCGGTTGAGACGCTGAGTTTCTTCCAAATTCGTGCTTCCTCTAATCGCGCAAGATCATTCTTCTCCGCGGCGGCGTACGCATCGCTGCCGAGCAAGAGTCGCAACGGAGGGTTCCGTTCTTGCGTCAACTGGA